>JAAUYG010167089.1_pt1 | contig 15499 bp, 6 predicted proteins | sample 7278091 | NCBI WGS metagenome assembly JAAUYG01 (sample SAMN14350201, study PRJNA611818) | marine sediment metagenome | isolation source: surface marine sediment (0.6m) | place: French Polynesia: Moorea | collected 2018-08 | reverse complement strand
CCGGGTTTTCTTTTTTTACATTTCGTTTTCATTAAAAAAAAATACCAAAAAACATATCATTTTTAAAAGTAATTCTTTATTTTTTCTGGAAAAAAAATGTATTCCCTGCCTCCCCCCCCCCCCCCCAGAAAAACTGTTTCAAAACTTATTGAATTAAATTAGTTCTCTGCCTGTGCCTTACTTGTTGTCGGCAGGCCTTTGATGTTCCACTCTGGCAGACACTTGTCACTTTATGCTTGCCTACACTTTGTGAAAGCAGTCATAAATCTGGGTAATGGGGGGTGATAATAGGGTAATAAGGCGCTGGTCACCTGGGGATGCAGCATTCACATGTCGAGATGTTATCTGTAAAGTCAGGAAGTATACATTCACTTTACAGTCACTGTTCAGTAGCAACACTTTTGTACCTCTCTTTGTGTGGGTGTGTATATAAAGCAAACTTTAACATTTTGTGTGGAATACAAGAAATCCTGCTCTCCTATGTTCTATACTCTTCTTCTACAGACAGTACCCGGATGATTTATTAATATTTCTCTCACTGTGACCACCTTATCTATAGGGTCTGGAATTGCTCGATGGGAGACTGTATATTGACGTGAGTCTACTATACAATCATCTCATTCTCGACCTGTATTACCGGGACTTTGATTTCCATTACATGCCACCATGATTCAGGTTACTGGAACCTTCCTCTTTTCGTACCTGCGGGTGCCACAAGTACCTGCACTGGGGAAGGGAGATCAAAGCACGAAGAACTCTCACTCCCTGGAGCCTCTGGGATTGGGAACAGATTATGATTCAGAGTAAATGTGCCAGCTGGATACAGCTCGTACCAGAGCATTGCTGATGGGACCTCACACACCCCCAATCTCCCTGCCAGTGCCACCCTCTGACCATTGCTTACTTCTTCTTACTCGTGGTCTGCTCTTTTGCCAAGGAATTTTTTGCTACCACAAGCTTTCTGCTGGCTTCATACATTTAAAAAAAGAATCTTGTCTGTAGCAGATACATTTGGCACTGACTGGGATTCCGTCATGACCGAAAAATTGCGCTTTGGGACCTTTTTCTGGCGAAATTCCATCATCAATACCTCAAATTAAGAATTATTACCCAAGACTTTGGAAAAAATGTAGCGGTAGTAGCCGCTGATACTGTAAACCATTGTTAAAGGAGTCCGGTTTAATTAATTAATTAACCAGAAGCATGTAATGTATGCTAAATGATGTGTGCAATAGTTCCTCACTAATAGTGTACATTATTTCCCAAGAAATTGTGGCCACATTAGAGAGATGACCTTTGGTGAGAGGGAGAATTAAATGTATTGATTGTGGTACCGGTAGATGTAGTGGCACAAATTATGGCCATAGAGAGGGTGGCCTCTGTTAGAAGTTGCCACATAGAGAGGGACTACTGTACCATCATGTTGCTTCCATGAGTTTGACAGTATCTGTTTCTGGGTCTTTCTACAGGTGGCTGCAGTACCTCGGGAACGAGTAGAGATCCCAACCCAGGACCCCGTGCAGTTCCTCAACGGACCCAACGGTGCCAACTTAGTTACTATAGCAACACAAACTGCCGAGTTCTTCCCAGCAGATGGCCAAGTTTTGTCAGACGCGAGTGCACAGCATCTTAGCAACCAGAACTTGTCATTGCTGTACCATGGCGCTTGGCCTATTGACAATGGTAAGCCAGAATGTGTGCAAGAATAGGTATCGAGAGTGGGTGGGGGTAGGGTGCGGTGGGGGTGGGTGAGCTCCAGATATTCCAGTCCAGTCAGTCAGTTACTTCAGTCAAGACCCCCCCCCACACACACACACACACACACACACAATCGCTCACAAACTTCTGTAGTATTAGTAGTAGAAACCTACAAAATAAAAGTATTTTGTTAGCTGGGTACCAGGGTAACGCAAGTAGTCTTCCTCTAACATGTCGGTATGTAGGCTTATCTGCCAAGTACTTTTGCCCACATTAATAAAGTGGCCACATAAAATGGCCTCTGTTAAGAGGGGGTGCTAACAGTAATCAGAGTTTTAACAGTTATGACCGGAGTAAAAGGGTGGCTACCCTATTGAGAATGACTGTTAGGACCCCCCCCCCCCCCAAACATGTGCACAAAGTGGACCTGAAGCCAAAATGACATTACCTTCCTGATTACAGTAAGAGTAGACATACTTCAGTTTGAAAGAATTTATGGGCAAGTTATTAGGCAAATTAGTCATGTGTAAATGTTATATACATTTGTGTGTTATATGAGGTGTAAGACAAAATGTTTGTAGGTCTATTAGCTAATCTGTATCTTCTACTAAGTTTAACCAATATCGACAGATGAAATTAATGTTTAACTGCTATTAGGTATGTATAAATGTTTGTTGTTGTAGGGGGCATCAGCGAAGGTTCCCTGACGGCAGCGCTGGCCAATCAGGACACGGCCAGCGTGATGAGTTTTCATTCCAGTAACACTGCCAGCTCCTTTGCTTCCCGCGGGGCTCACCATCACCTAGGCACTAAGGTAACCTGCTGGGCAACACAATGGCCAGCTGGTATTTATGGCATGTTGCAACCACTTGCTCTTACAGTGCAAAACCATGTAGGAAACTTTGGGCTGTCATCATTAGATTACATAGTGTGTTAAACTGTGAGACGTGAATAAAAATGCTCTCCATAGGTGATATTTTATACTTGTGTCTATATACAGCTGGGAATGTCATTATAAGCATAATCCTCATTTGGGACATTTCAAGTGTACCTTGTGTTACTCCGCTACTCACACGAGTAAGATGTATGCATCTGTATGAACCGTGGCTTATGTGGTCAATAAGTAAAGATATATGCCATAGAATATGAAGAATTTTTTTTATTTCACTTGGAGCCTAGAGTATAAATTGTCAAGACTAAAAGCTATCTCGTTTTCCACAGGTCGAGATGGTTTACTCTTTGCTGTCCATGCTGGGAACCCATGACAAGGATGACATGAGTCGTACCTTGCTGGCGATGTCCAGCTCCCAGGATAGCTGTGTCGCAATGCGGCAGTCCGGCTGTCTACCTCTCCTCATACAGCTGCTCCACGGCAGCGACAAAGACTCCGGTCTCCTGGGCAACACGCGCGGCAGCAAGGCTGCCCGGGCACGGGCTGCGGCCGCCCTGCACAACATAGTACACTCCCATCCAGACGACAAGCGTGGTCGACGTGAGGCTCGTGTGTTGCGACTGCTGGAGCAGATCCGTGCACATTGCGACCAGCTACGTGGTATGACAGAGGAGGAGGAGGAGGGAGATGGACAGAGATCCAGACCAGGTAAGGCAGAGGTGGTAGTCTGGGTCTGAATTAGTCTGGGTAGAGGGGGCCTAAATAAAACTTGAGTTTTAGGCCCTTTAAAATCTAATTATGTCTGTATCAAAGATTTGGCCAAAACCATTCAAGTAGTGATATGACAATAACCATATAAAACTGTCCAAAACCTTAAGATTTCATAATGTGTAAAATGACCATAAAATAAAGGGCTTCATTAAAAGTCCATCTAATCCAGTATAGGTTGATATACAAGTTGTACATGTATTAGTTTGCATTTACTGGTGGCTGAAGTGTAACTTGGGTTATCCCTACTCTGTGTTTAGGCTCAGCTGACATTGACCACCACCCTGGGCCTGCTATAGCCGCCTTGATGAAGCTGTCTTTTGATGAGGAGCACAGACATGCAATATGTACTCTAGGTAAGCATCGAGATCCATGCACCATCCATACACTAGATGATGTGAAAGATAACTTACATACTATATCATACCTGCTGTATCAAGTAATATTGTTGAGGCCTGCCTTGTCTTTGTGCCATTCGGAAGTGTCGCTTAACGTCGGGTTTCATGGCATTGGTGTTCCAGGCAGTCTTAAGAAATACTTGATTGTGCTGTAATATTTTCCAATATTGTGTGCTCTCTATTCACTTTACATGATTTGTACAATAACAATCAAAGGCAGCGTTTGTGTTTGTGAATATTAGGTGATGGTTAGCTAACAAAATTAAAATTCAGATTTCCAACCTGTGAGTATAATATTCCGTTACTGTCTCTTTTTAGGTGGTCTCCAGGCTATTGCTGAGCTGCTGCAGTTAGATCACGAGTTCAATGGCAGCACCATGGAGCAGTACAATATCACCATGCGCCGCTATGCCTGCATGGCCCTCACCAACCTCACATTCGGAGATGGTACCAACAAGGCGCTTCTGTGCTCTGTGAAGAGCGCCATGCGAGCTCTGGTGGCTCAGCTTCACTCCTCCAACGAAGACCTACGCCAAGTGGCTGCCAGCGTCCTACGTAACTTATCATGGCGCGCGGACCTCGCCAGCAAGAAAACCCTACGCGAGGTTGGCTCTGTGACCGCACTGACCCGCGCTGCCATGGAGGTCAAGAAAGAGTCCACCCTGAAAAGCATCCTAAGTGCACTGTGGAACCTGTCCGCTCACTGCAGTGAGAACAAAGCAGACATCTGCGCCGTAGAAGGTTCGCTGTCGTTCCTCGTCAGCACGCTCACCTACAAGAGCCCGTCTAAGACATTGGCCATCATCGAAAATGGCGGAGGCATACTGCGGAATATTTCCAGTCACATAGCAGTGCGGGAAGACTACCGTCATGTTTTACGCCTTCACTGTTGTCTGCAGATCCTACTGAAACATCTACGCTCCCCGAGCCTCACCATCGTGAGCAATGCCTGCGGAACGCTGTGGAACCTCTCGGCTCGCTGCCCCGAGGATCAGAAGGCGCTGTGGGAGATGGGTGCCGTGAACATGCTGCGAAATCTGGTCCATTCCAAACACAAAATGATCTCCATGGGTAGCTCGGCTGCATTAAAGAATCTTCTAACAGCCAGGCCGAATCTAGGGCACATAGAAGGTGATCGACTCATGCCAACTAATCGACCGGGGTTGCATGTTCGGAAGCAAAGAGCTCTGGAGGCTGAAATTGATGCACAGAACTTGTCCGAGACCTGTGAGAACTTGGAAAGTCCACAGGGGAGCCCCACAGAGACCAGGAAAGTAGAGCAGGTCAACCGACAGTACATGTTCCCAGGTGAAAATGGTGCCTTTGTCTACCCAATCATGGATGTGGAGGACAGAAGGCCAATGCTGCATGGACTATTTGGTGCTCGCGGGGGAAGTGCTGAAAATTCCCCCATGGTGGAACCCAAGTTTCTTGGGCCTCATGGTTCAGTGCCCCGTTCAGGCAGCCAGGATAGTGTTGGCAGTACGCACTCGGACATATCTCATGACAGAGGGCGTATACACAACATCCTAAAACGGGGACAGCAAGACGGGCGACTGGTTGCAAGCTATGATCGCAAGTTAGTGACGAATGCTGGAGATTTGTCAGGGGAGTACCGACGTGGGTTTCCCAGTGATGCCATGGACTTACCTCTTGGCTCTCCCAACAATCGGATAATGCAGGTCATGCAGGAGGTGGTGTTGCATGCTGGGATAAATGACTCCTCACCCAAAGCCAAGGACAAAGCTAGCTATGTCCGGGAGAGTCAGCAGCATGGGGAGAAATCCGGTAGTGCCTTCAACCATATCCAGACACACAGCGAGGAATCCGGAAAGATCCCTGTATACAAAGGCAGCACTGGAATACCTGTGTTCCGGAAACAGACTAATAATACAGAAGCCCTGGACCTAACATCTCCTGGTACGAAAAAGGATTTCAAGACTTCAGCAGAGGTACAGGGTGGAGATGTGGTGAATCTAAACTTTCCTAGTCACAGTGGTTTAGAAAATTTGCATTTGGACTTACCAGAGCCTGAGCAGGACGAACCCATCAACTACAGCATGAAGTATTCGGAGCCTCATGCACAGTCGCGCCGGGACAAGTCCCAGATAATCGGCCCAAGTCAATCATCAGCATTCGTCAAACCGCATCCAAAAGTTCAGAATTTTGTCGCCCCTGGAACCCCCCGGTACAACAACAGTAATAAGCCTTCCAAAGGTCAGGGGAATATGCAAAAGAGTGACACTAAATCTTCCACAGGGTCTGAAGGGAGCACTGCAAGCGGTAAGGGACAGATGGGAGGTTCACGCCAGTTCTCGAGTTATGGTGAAACCGAGGTTGACCATGATATGGATCAACCCACAAACTTTAGTATCCGATTTGTGGAGCAGGAGGAGGAGGTTCACACGACAGAGGATCAGCCAATCAACTACAGTACGCGTTACCAGGAGGAAGAACATACCTCGGGTAACCAAGGACACAGGCATCGACCGGTGCACCCAGAGTATGGAGAGCCAGAAGGGAACGATGACACTACTAAGACTTTCTGTACTGAGGGCACCCCATTGACTTACATGTCCACTGCCACTTCACTCAATGATCTCAGTGGTAAAGCCAGCCAGAACCTACCCCAGGGTAATACCCGGCAGCCTATCAGTCAGTCTGGTAAGCAGGTAGACACAGGCTCAGGGCCGGTCGTCGAGGATAGTCGAGCCAGTCAGTACGCAGCCTCAGAGAAGCTGAGTGGCACCGAGACACAAAGTACGGAAAGAAACACTGGCTCTACAGTGATCCGTAAGAAATTAGAGAAACCCCAGATGTCGGCAGGCATGGCTAAATCTTCTCCCCCTCGGACACAGTCATCCAGCCATCCTCCCTCAATGTACTCCTACAATGACAGCACCAGTACATCCAGTCCCAGTGACAAGCCTCACCAGTACTGCACGGAGGGGACACCCATGACATTCTCCCGACGTAGCTCTCTCAGCAGCCTGCACAGCAGTGACGCCCAGGAATCAGGGAGCAAAGCCCAAGATGAGACCCTGCAGTGTGCTGATGGCATCGATGAGAGTCTCAATGATTCTCAGAACAATGTGACATTGAAGGTGCAGGACGAGAGCTTCCAGTCTGGAAACACATCAGCTAACACCAGCGGACCCTCTAAGACCGTCACCTTTGATGACAACAACCAAGTCCAAGAGACCCCACTCATGTTCTCCCGCTGTAGTTCACTGGGCTCTCTCAGCAGTTTTGATGCCCATTCTGTCCACAGCTCAGTGGTGAGTGATTATAGCCGGCGGGCCAGTGAGGTGGTCTCTCCCAGTGAGCTGCCAGACTCCCCCAGTGACACCATGCCACCTAGTCCTTCACATAGAAAATCCCCTGTCAAGTTCCTGCAAGAGCAGCCAGAGAAAAGGAACGAGAATAACAAACCGGAAAAGACTGAGCCCAACAAGGCAGTGGAGAAACCAGTGCCAATCAAACTGGATACCATCCCCGAGAATACAGAGCCCACCCGATCTCCAGAACATGCTCTAAGCGGTACATCCCAGTCACCGCATGTCTCAGGAACATTCCCTGGCAACCAAGTCATCTGGACACCAGCAGCGACATCGGCGCCTGTCCCTGAAATGCCTAGAAACCACATCTTCCATGATGCAGGGAAAGTTTATGCTGACGAAGGTTCGCCTCCTGGTGAGAACTTCTCTAGTGCCACAAGTCTCAGTGCACTGACCATTGATGACGACGCTCCCATAACCAAAGACCCCGGTCTGCGACGGGTTCCTTTGGGACAGGAAACGGAACCAAGTGACCTGCCTGTTGCCAAGCCGCCATCTCCGCCAAAGGAGATGGTGAAGCAGTACGAACCGGAGAAAGATTACCTCAGTCTAGATGAGGATGACAATAACTCCTCGGTGTCTGAAGGTGAGGAAAACCTCCTCGCCGAGTGCATCAGTATGGCCATGCCCACATACTCGGCCAAGAAGAAAATCAAAAAGAGCTCCTCAGATGGGCTTATCAAAAAACCTGGCTCCGACACTTCAGCCTCTGGAGCAGCAGACAAAGGAGCCCGCAAATTTCCTGGTAGCCGTATCCCGACAAGCGCATCTGCTGGAGCACTGGCATCTAAAAATAGCCGACTTCCAATGCCAACGAGCAGCAGCAGCAGGTTCCGCAACTTGCTCCAGAATGCTCATGAGGAGCAGGACGATTACCTGGGGGGTCAGGACTCTCCTAGGAAGTTTGCCACAGAAGGAACTCCATTGAACTTTTCCCGTGCAGAATCCCCCATTGGGGAGCCCTTTGATCTCGACATGAGTGACATGGATCACACAATGCAGACAGTGGTTGAAGTCATGGACACAAAAGGTAAACAAAAAGAACATGATGTCAGCGATGACCGATCTGATGTGAGTTCATTGGCAGACGATGATGACAATGAAGACTTGTTGTCTGAAGCTATCATGTCAGCAATGCCAACCTCGGGAAGTCGTGGGAAATGGAAAGCCACCGACATAGACAGAAGGCCTGAAGGTTCAGACACTAAAGACAAGTTCCGTTTCCAGAGCCCGCGTCAGAGACAACCCAGTCAGGGACATACTGCTGTGCCACGAGTGCCATCTACAGGGGTCCCACCACCAGCCAAACCTCCCATCACAGCTGTACATGATGCCAATGCAGATTCTGTGATGACATTTGCCGTGGAAGATACTCCAGTGAATTTTTCACGCACTACGTCCTTCAGCGACCTGACCGTGGATTCATACGATGGGGTCGGAGACGGCGCTAGCCAGAGCAGCAGTCAGGATGACCAAACGCGCATACTGGATGGCAACAAGAACCCCAAGATCCGGATCAGCAAAGGCCAGGGCGGAGGAGCCAGTAACCAGCTGGAGCCATGTCTACCACCACTGAGTGTCCACGACTCACCCAGGGTGTATGGGATGGAGGGTACCCCCGTGTCCTTCTCTCGCAATGACTCCCTCAGTTCCCTCAGCTGTGACGAAGACGAGGACATGGACAGGATGAATTTTGATGTCAATCAGCACATGTCCCCAAAGAACAAGCCACCGTTGGGCTCTCGCAAACCTGGTATACAATCTCCAGCTATCGCCAGACTTAAGACACCCAGCAAATCACCCCGAATTGGTGGCCATGAACCAAGCTGTACATCTACACCTGTCATCAAGGGCACAGCTGCCATGGGCCAGAGACCTTCCCCACGGCCTGGGGAGGATCAAGTACGAACCTTTGCCACAGAGGGAACCCCCGCGTGTTTCTCCAGGAACTCCTCTCTGAGCTCCCTGGAGAGTGAGCCGCATGATAGCAGCAAGCCGGAAGAACACCTGGAGGGACATGTCCCCTCCAAGGCTGACCAGAGCTCCAGGTACCTGGTGGAGGACACCCCAGCCAACTTGTCAGGGGATGCCTCGCTCAGCTCTCTCAGTGTCGAGTCCTTGAGCTTTGAGCCAGATGAGATGGAGAGCGCATTGTTAGAGGAATGCATCAATGCTGCCATGCCGCAGAAAAAGAAAAAGAAGCAAGTGTTGCAGCCACAAAATCAAGAACAAGAAGCGAGGGGAAACTCAGAAACTTCTGGTGCTAAAAGGTCTTCCAAGATGAAGCTGTTCAGTTCATCGCAGGACCCAGGTGAATCTGCTGGAGCAGCAGCTGCTGGTGAGACCCGATCTAACCAGAAGCCAAAAAACGGGCAAGGGCCTCAAGCAGAGCAGACAAATGAACTTCTATCACTGAGTGAACAACAACAGTCTACCTCAACAAACAATCTGCCTCAGGAAGAGCAAGCTTTCCCCGAGATAACTGATGACACAGTTTCAGGTGAAGCAGAGGAGGAGGATAAATTTGAAGATCAACTTCAGGAAGAACAGACAGAGGGGAAGGAAGCAGAGGATCTAGATGAGGAAGAGTACTATGAGGATGACAGTAAAGTGATGGAGGCTATACATCAAGTCGAATCCAAGCTTGCTGCATTGGAATTGGAAGGTTCAGTGCAACAGGCATTGGATAAAACGCTCTGTCTTGGGGCCCCAAAAGCCTCGGTGAATGTTATTAATAAGATGCACCAGAATGTTTTGATGGAGAGCACAGGATCAAAAATCTTGGAGTCATCGACCGGCTCCTCAGAATTGGACATCATGAAAGAATCATTTCCAGAACTGACTTCATCCCTGGTGTCCAGTATTGCGACACCGGATCGTGAAAACCAAGTGACGTTTCCTGATGCTGAGACAACTGTCCTAGCAGCACAGGATGGAGAAGGAGGTCACGGGGAGTTGGTGGAAAACAATCAAAACGAAGAGTCTGAAGACAAGGAAGAAAAAGTGGAATTCTTTCTTGATACTGAAGACGGCGTGTCAGATTTTGCCAATGCTGATGAACGAGCGCTGGAGGAAAATGCCAACCTCATTCTTTCGGAACTTTCAATGAATCGAGCCATGTCAGGAAGCTTGCTCGATGATGATATGTTCATAGAACACGAGACCCTTTCACTGGTTTCCGCTGACTGCATGTCCGACACTGAGTCCGAGGTGTCTGAATGTGCCAGTATTGCTTCGAGTACGAAGACAACGTCAGAGCAGGCCAGTGAGGCGTCCACAATATCCCACAGCTCCAGCGCCCCTGCTGTGGCTTCTCCCAAACTGGTGGGTCGACCAAGGATCGTGAAACCATCGGAGAAGCCTAAACCAGCGGAGGAGAGCAAGGGAATCCGAGGTGGCAAGAAGAAGTATGGAATCCATGCTGTGTCATCAGTACCAGTGATCAAATCGGGAACGCCGCCTGCAGTACGATCTGGATTGCCACAGAAAACTGCGAAAACTCCACCCACTGCCCAGAAAGGCAAGCCAAATCCACCGTTAACCAGGGCAGCATCCACACCCACCACCAAGAAAACCCCACCCAAAACGACCCCACCACGTTCCGCCTCTACTGTGACTAAGCCTTCTCCCAAGGCGGGGGGTGCTGCTGCCACCAACAAGAGTCCAGCGACTAAACCAACAGCGTCTGTATCTCCCAAAACTAACACTACTGGGTTTGTTCGTACAGGCAGTGGTAAAGGCAGAGGGGTGTCCCCAGCTAGTAAAACCGTGAGTTCCCCTCCCAGTAGACCTGGCACTGCTGCCAGCAGTGGTAAGACACAGCCTGCAACTAAAACTTCTCCAACCAGTGCAGCAGCCAGTGGAGCTAAGGCAATGGCCAGAAGGGGTTCATCGCCAGCTCGACCTACAGGACCTGCAAAGACAGCCAGTACAAGCCCTGGTGCTAAGGGCAGTCCCAAACCTGTCCGCAACACCCGAACCACTGGTCCTGGCAAACCCGCCACCACACCCCCAAAGAACAGCAGCACAGCAACAAAGTCCCCAGGAAAGACTGAGGCCAAGTCCGCAGGAAGTGGGATACCACGTCCAGGCCAGAAGACAAGCCCCCGCGGAGAAGACACCACAAAGATCCCACGCCCAGGTTCGGGTAACAGCCCACAAGATAACCTGGATAGGCCCAAGCCACCTATCAAGCAAGGTACATTTACCATGGATTCTCCCACCCATTCCAACGCTCCGGAAATCTCTCCCTTGGCATCCCCAGCTAAAGTAGACAGTCGTGCTGAGAAATCCACATCACTCGGCATCCGTAAACCACCCATGGGATCCAGTGAGGGAGATTCCAAGAAAATAAGTCAAGTGGCACGGTCCAAAGCTTCTGCTGTGACAGAACACGGGGATGGGAGCCAAGAAGAAAAAGAAGCCGCTGGTGGTTGGTCTAAGGCATTGGAGACCTACAGCTTCCTTGTGGATGGGGCAGAAGAGAACCAGTCAGAGCCAGTGAAGTTTAGGGAAGGCCGGACATCAATTCCTGGCCGGTCTAACCCCAGCAGTCGGACATCCACCCCAACTCGCCCTGCCAGCAGCAGCAGTCTGAATAAAGCTGGAAGTCGTGGATCGCTGGCACACACACACGGCAGCAGCGGCAGCCTCAACAAGGGCACGAACAACAACAACTCAAAAGTTGGACCTAGAACCCCACCGAGGAGCAGTAGCCTGGCTGAGGGTCAGTCCAGGCTGGCAAAAACCAGCCCACGGCGTTCTAGCACCCCACCGGCTAGGCCAGCAGCAAAGACCTCAGAAATCCCAGCTCCATCCGTCAGCAGCAAGAAACCAGCAGTTAGCAAAATAGCCGGTCTTTGGCGGAAGGACAAAAAGGCGGAGAGCATCCCTCAGGAGAAACAGAAAGATGGAAAGAAGGAAACCAAGAGCAGCAAAGACAAAGAAAGAGAGAGCAAGACACAGCAGAAATCTCCCAAAGGTGGCAGAAGAGGATTGGGCAGCATGCGATTGGGCAAGTCCAAGAAGAGTGACAAAGCGAGTGACACTGATGGAGAATCTGCCACAGACACCATCAGACGAAGCTCTACGTATGATAAGCTGACTCCAGAGACATCAGAGGTGGCTAATGTTGTACATGGCACATCTGAAGATGCACAAGAGCCCGAGGCAACCGGGCGAAAGGAAGGGGCCATGCCACCTCCGCTACCACCTAGAAACAACCCACTGTGGCGTAGAACCTACACAGTGAGTGCCGAGGAGATTTCACAGCAACCCGCCGACTCAGACCAGGAAAATCAGATCAAACCCGAGAAGAAAGATGGCAAAGGCAAATCCAAAAAGCATTCCCTCAGCTTGTGGCGCAAACATCATGACAACGACGATAAGACCAAAGATTCTCAGCAGCTGAGCGATGGTAAAACTGAACAGCAGCTGCAGCCGGCCAAAAAGAAAGGCTTCAGTCTGTGGAGAAGAGACAGCGAATCTAAGACATCCAGTAAAGAATCCAGAAAGAGCAAAGGTAGTCCTCTGGATGGTGCTGTTCCTCCACTAGAGCAGCCCAGTCCGGAACCATCCAGAAGGAAGGACAAGATCTCTGTCCCAGTGGCTGCCATCAAAAGTTTGCCCAACCCCTCGGCTGGTGGCGGGGATAGCCGCACTGGGCTTGTGTCATTATCCAGCCCTCTAGGCAGTCCAACGAGAACACACACCGCTACAAACGCTGCGATCGTTGCCCCCTTTAACTATAACCCCAAACCCAAGGCCAGCAGCACCCAGCAGCCAGCCATGGAGGTACCCCAGCCAGACCCTACCTTGCCATCGCCCACCAAACACTTCACTAAGACAGAGATGTTGATAGAGCGTCGCCGACGCTCCTATCTCTCCAGTCTCAGTAGTCTGAAGAATGAAGACTGCGATCAACAGCAGCAGGACAGTGGCAAGAAACCTTCCCCTTTGGTCACAACTGTGTGAACAGTGCTGAAAACCAGAAAAAAAAAAACAGAAAACCACACAGACTGTAGCAGCTTATGTTCATAGTGTTTTCACAATGATCATGTGAATTTTCACCTATAATTGTTCGTTCAACATTATGATGAATCCAGTATATACATGTCCCCTTCTGTCTGCATGTACACTGCTAAATCTGTTGCAGTAGCACCGTTATTATTTAACCCCAGACTTTGTGCATTAGTAAGAGCATTGTTGCCATCAGATGTGGCCACATCGGACTTTTTCTGCAGCACAATAAACCTCCATGACAAAGAAGGCTATGCATTAAAAGAAAGATTTTGTATTGTAGACTTTCAAATCATGGATAGGCATAGTCATGGGTCATAAATGTGCCTCGGTATGTGCTTGATTGCATCATGTACATTTGAAACACCAAATTGCATCAAATCTTTGCTGAAAATCAGATTAGTGGATATTGTATTTAACAAATACGACATGAAATTTGTGTATGCTGCTGAAATAGGGTCGAGCCTAAAGTTAAGATTGATTGTGGTGTTTTCACGCTATCTTTTCCCAGCATTTACATATACATGTATATATATTGCTATACTGAGAGTTCTCAGTCAAAGTTTAGCCATGTAGACCTTCACCTTTCATGTTTTGTTGCACCGTAAATGCTATATGCATGCTGATTGCTGTGCAAGAAGAACTGTTGACAGGTGTCTAGTCAAAGAGAGATTATATATTTGAGATGTGTATGTGTAATAAAGGTGTAATATGTATGTATATATATATATACAGACAGTATTTATAAAAGGATTGAGACACAAGTTTACAGTACATCTGGATCATGGCAAGTATATATAGGCAACAACTGATGCAAAATATTACCTTGATCTTGTGTAAATTTCATTCTCTTTTTACTGGAGCAGAACTTTTTCATGAATGCTCGGATCATGGCAGTTTCCTTTTAAATTAACCTGTATACACTGTTGCGTGGTGTGTGTATGTTGGAAGTTGCTAGGAGTGAATTTCCGTATTCGCTGTTAGCTAAGTATACGTGTGTGTCGTCTAACGGTATGCGTTAAACGTTTACAAATTTTATGATGTATAAATGGTGTACAGTTTTGGCATCGCTGCAGTTTGCAGGACATAACAATACATACATTGGTCCCTTTTGAACAGTTTGGCCTACTCGGCTAAAAGACCCAGTGCTTGCACTTTTTATGGCTTTTGTAAGTTTCAAGCTTTCAGTGAAATAGTGCTTTGAATAGTTTTATCTCGATTTTAAGTTGTACGAGTAGAATCATAATTTTGCATTTTTGTTTGGGGCATTGAAGCAAACTTTGTATGGTAATTTGGAATCCGGCCTGTGAATGAAGGAATCATCTGATTATGTAATGGACAGATGACAAGTAATCAATCGTTGCTTTCAAGCTTTTTCTGGCTTTTACCTGTCACGTCGCTTGGTTTAGGTACTATAATCTTTGCTGTCGTGTGCGACATAACCAGTAGTAATGTGCCATGACCTTGTGCTGGCATCATGGAGTAATCATTCAGGGTTTAGATAGGACTTCATAATTTCCTCGCACTAACTTCTCAGCCATTTTCACTGCCAAGAGAAGACCGCATCAAGATCGGCTTTTCCCGTGGAAGCCAAGAAGCGACATGTGACGTTCACACAAATTACCGGGTTTGCTTGCATACAATTAGCTCTTTATATATACATATAGCCAGACCTTGCTTTAAAAGTTTTTGCATTTGCTGACTGATATAGTCTTCAACTAGTCTTGTTGTAGATGTCAATGCGGACTGTATAGAAAGCCATGACACACGCACTGCTGAGTAAGTGGGGGAGAGCATGGAGAGAAGTGATGTACATATATCTATATATATTCGGTTTGAAAATTTCCTACCAAGCGTACTGGTACCTCGCGGAGTGGTACGAATCGGCAGCAGGTTGGCCTCCCTAACTGGCCAGGATCAGTGTCAAAGGTCATGTAGTCTCGCCCCATGTTCTGTTAAATAAATGTCTACGTTTCAGAAAGGAAGATGGAAGCAAATAAAGATTATTTGTACCAGTCACTATTTGTGCTTTGTTGTAATATCGTTCTATTACTGCCCACTGCAAGATCGGTAAATTCTTTTAGACTGTCAGGCTTGATATATTTAAAGAACAAGAGGTCCAAGGACCTTGGTGCTCTGCTTGAAAGCTGCAGTTGGGATGACTGGCAATTTTCTGCAGATTTATATCAAAAACTCACTGCTGCAGACTAAATCAATTGAAATCTGGGTTAACACACAGTACCACATTATGCATGTATCAATTTTAGATCATTATAGATTCATATTCGACACCTTAATTTTGACCTTTCAGGGTCACTCAAGGTCAAATGTGATAGTGTCACTGGACTCTCCATATATGGTTTCCTATTAATGTTTAATAGTAATGG
>JAAUYG010252086.1_pt1 | contig 15516 bp, 16 predicted proteins | sample 7278091 | NCBI WGS metagenome assembly JAAUYG01 (sample SAMN14350201, study PRJNA611818) | marine sediment metagenome | isolation source: surface marine sediment (0.6m) | place: French Polynesia: Moorea | collected 2018-08 | reverse complement strand
TACCAACTTTTCTGAAAGCATCTTTTGGTGTTGCTGAAAACACAAGGCTGAATAGGGTTGGGGTGAACACACAACCCTGTTTTACCCCATCAGAGACTGGGAATGGTGCAGGGATCTCTCTCTGTTGTCGTGTTCTGAGGCCTGCATGACATCAGGAAACTGTCGTATGATGATGATGATGAACTTTCTTGGGCAGCCTTACTTTGCCATGATTGTCCACACACCCTTCTGCTGACAGTGTCAAAGGCCTTTGTCAGATCGACATAGGTGGACTACGGGTCTGTGTGCTATTATTATTATTATTATTATTATTATTATTATTATTATTATTATTATTATTATTATTATTATTATTATATACGCGCTATTTATCTCCAGGGATTCAAAGGTGCTACACAAAAGTCAATCATTTAAGAGATGAGTTTTAAGTAGTCTTCTGAAAGTTTTAATATCAGCTGCTTGGCGCACAAGTGTAGGCAGGCAATTCCAGAGCCAGGGGGCCACATTTGCAAAAGCACAATCTCCGAATTTTTTTCCGGTGAGTTCTAGGGACGGTAAGCAGGTTTGAGTCAGATGAGCGAAGCACTCTCTCCGGTCAAAATGGAGAAAGAAGTTCTATCAGGTACTCAGGGGCAACACCGCACATGACCTGACACAAGTATCAGGACAAGTATCTTAAATTTATTCCACGATTTATTCCACGATGCTATGGGAAGCCAATGGAGTTGAGTACCAGTGTTCCTGACACTTCTGTTGGAGTTGCACACGAACATCATGTTAATAGTCCGGTGATCTTTCTGGAAGCCAACCTGGCTCTCTGGCAGGAGACCTTGCTCAAGGCGGGATATGAACCGTTTGAGTAGCACTCTGGTCAAAGCCTTGCCTGCAATAGACAACAGGGATATACCACTGTGCTTGTCACGCGTGTGGCGGTGTCCTTTGCATTCGAATAGAGTATGGGGAAGGCATCCTTAAAGTCTTGTGGAAGAGTCTCTTTCTACCATAGGTAAAGTTGATGGGATTTCTTTGCTACATTCTTGGTAGATCTCAAGTGGGATCGAGTCTGAACCAGGTGCTCTGCCACTGGACAGCAAATGAATTGCTTTCTCGATCTCCCCAAAGTGGCATGGCATTCAGTGTATCTTCAACTGAAACTTGTAGGAGATGGTCGATGGGTTGATGACGAGGAACGGTTTAACACATTGTAACATGATCAGCCTATCTCTCTAGGACCTGGTCTTTGTCAGTGGTGGGGGTGGATCCATTTGCTCTGGGGACAGCTGTTGATCCGGGTGAGGTGGGACCATAATTTCTTTCAGACAATGGTAGAACTTCTTCATGCCATTCCTGTCAACATATCCTTGGATCTCATCATTTTTATGTTTTATGGTTGAGCCAAGAGTCTTGCACCTGACGAAGGGTCAGCTACATTGTACACATGCTCCTCGGTGCATCTTTCTGTGATGTTAATGTTATGTCGTCAAGGTGGACTTTGTGCACATGGGGCTTATCATCCAGCAACTCTATAATCTCATTGCAGTTCTTGCTGGCACCAGTTTTTATGCCACCTCGAGGTAGGCCCTAAGCGCTCCGTGACTGAGTTTACACTGTCTCATGGAGTCCACACAGATTCCGCATCTTATCTATACTGACGTGCTTCTAAAGGGCCATTAAAGACTGAATGGTTGTGTCTGTCTTCATCTTGTTGACAACCAGGTGCTTTGGTGTGTGCATGCATTGTGGCCGTATTCGCGGCTGGGTGCGATGGTGAGGCAATGGTCTGTTCATCACTCTGCTCTGCACATGGCCCTCGTGGCATGTACGTCCTGTTTGTCTCACCTTTTGATGATGGTGTAGTTGACAAGATGCCAGTGCTTAGAGCAACGGTACATCTAAAGCATCTTGTTATGGGTGAGGAGGCTTGAGGCCGTGTTTGTATTCAGTAGGCCATTCTCGGTGTAAGTATAGAGGAGATGCACACCATTACTGCTGCTGTTACCAATGTCATACTTCCCAACTACACCTTCCCAGGCGGCGCTGCCACAGCCTACTCTCGCATTAAACTCACCAAGTATGATGAGCTTGTCTGTGTTGGAAACAGTGTCGATGACAGGGTCTAATTCTTCACAAAATGTATCTTTAATCTCGTCTCGGTTGGTAATGGTGGGGGTCACATGCGCTAATATAAAGCGTGGCATACTTCTGCCCATGTTAGAGGGTGAGTCTTATAGATCGTTCACTCCTTTTGGGGGTCCAGCCAGCCTGGTATCGAGCATTGTTTTTATCCTCACTTCTCTCTTCAGTTCTATGTTCACTCCAAAAAAAAGATGATGTGCTTCTTTTAAAGAGTTCTAACTAAACTGATAGCCTTGTCTCGCTAAGGGCAGCAATATCGATGACGTGTGTGGCGAGATCACTTGCAAGTAGTGCCCTTCGTCTCTGCAGTCTGTCAGAGTTGTTCCTACCAAGAAGCATGCGAACGTTCCATGTAGGATTCAGAGGTGTGTCGTTCAGTTGATTCTTTGCTGTATTTCGACCTCATTTGTATGGTCTTTGCCAGCCTCATTAAGGTAGCTAGGGTGACGTAAAGCGGGCAAGGTAAGCCACCTTTTCTTGTCTCTTTCTCCTGCCATGGAGGTGAGCAGTAGCGTCCTAACAACAGCTGCACAGTCACTCAGACGCATGATAAAGTTCACTGCTACTCCTTTCAGTAGATAGTAAACCTAATAGCCTGAGCCACCTGAATTGTGGATGGAACTGTCAGTATAGCCTGCAGATGATAGTTAAAAGGTGACTTCTGTAGTGACTTTGTTTAGCATGAAGAGAGTTACGCGATGTCGGCCACAGTGTCTTGTGCAAGTCCAACAATGCCTAGTGGCAAGATAAATACGACAGGTGATGGAAACAGATAAAGTGGATAAGCAAGTTGACGTTGTAGATGTTGTAGAAGCAGTAGTTGTAGCAGTAGTAGTAGTAGTAGTAGTAGTAGTAGTAGTAGTAGTAGTAGTAGTAGTAGTAATAATTAAGCTTTTATTGAGGTTAAGACAGCACAATGTTCATAATAGGAACAGAAACAGATACCGAACTCCTCCAGTATTATAGTTCTAATTTCGTTCTCCTAAGTGTTCCTTTTGGCCTCTAGACCCCGTGTCCCCAAATACCTCCCCATCCCCCCATCCCCTGCTAGTCAGTCATATGACCGACCAGCATGGAGGCAGAAGCTAAGGCGCCTTGCACAGTCTGGCAGGCCACCGAGATGCTCCTGGTGATGTAGATTGGAGACTGTCACGTCCGGTTGGTGAACTTGTGTCAGTGGCACTTTCATGTGGGTATTGGGGCATTGTGGTGGGTGGTTGAGGGGGTGTAGGGTGCCCTGGTGCTGTGGGTGGGGAGCCGTGGGGTGTCCGTATAGGTGGACAATATGAGGCGAATGAATCGCCGATTTCTGGTTGTTATTCTATCAGACCCATTCATTTTGACGGTGTATTGGCTGTGGGCTTTGGCGTTAATGATCAGAACAGTCTTACCCCATCGCATAGGATGGTTGTTTCGCTGGTTTTGGCAAGCCACATGCGTGCCAGGGTCTATTGGGGTAAGGGGTGAGTTGTACTATTATATGCCATGGCCAAAGCCTTTTTCTGGCAAGAGCAATTTCCCGTTGATGCTGGGCCTGAATACATGTGTTGCTGACCTTGAACTTGTCTCTTGTAATAGGGGTCCAGTCCCCCAACTGGCGCCCCAAAACCAGCTGAGCTGGGGAAGCTGCTACACCCTGGAGGGGTGTGTTTTTGTACCGGAGTAGAGAACGGCGTACTTTCTCTGTGTTAACACTACCAGAGGGCCCTGTGTTTCCTGTAAGTATCCTTTTTGGAGATTTCACTGTGAGTTCTGCCTCTGACTGTGGGTAGCCCACGGATGATACTCTCTGGCTGAGGCCCATGCAGCCATATAGTCTCGAAAGTCTTGCGATGTGAAGGCTGGGCTCCCGCCAGTAATTATTCCGTTGGTACACTAAATCATATGAAAAGGTCTTTGCAGGCCTGAACAAGGTTTAACGCACCACAGCCACCTCCAAACACTTCTAACTAGCCAGAGAATCTGTTGTCGAGTGCTGTGTACTGATGGCCACCATAATCGAAATTATCGGCCACCACGGACTCAAAGGGGTATGTTGGGCAAGATGTTGGGCTGAGTGGCTCGCGTGACTGTGATTTGCCCGTGTATTGCAATGCATGCAAGAGGTCATGAAGCGTTCAAGGTCCTTGTTGAAGCCTGGCCACCACAAAGATAATTTTGCTCCAGCATGCATACCAGTCAGGCCCTGATGGGCTGCGTGGAGGTTTTCAAGGGACTGTCTGTGTAGGTTGCGTGGTATGATGATATGGAGATCCATTGTAGCCGCTCCTTCATACTTATGTAACATCTCCCACACTGACCAATATTGTCGAATTAGTCCTGGCACCTCCAGTTTTTGTTTTAGGAAATCCTTTGCATATGGTTAGCAGCAGCGCTTGATATTCATTATCATGTTCAGCAGCAGCTGCTACTGCAGTGACCGGGGTCCTGCATCATCTAGGCTGGCTAGGACTAGGCAGCCACTGCCCTAACTTCTGTGTCATCACAGAGGCAATGTCATTGCAGGATACATGGATGGCTTCTAAATCCACTTGTTGTTCTTCCTTGGTCCTGTAAGGGAAGCGGGACAATGCATCTGATCCACTGTTTAGCTGTCCCTTGCTGTGCTGGATACGGAACGTGAAGCGGATGGTCTGTTCCTTAAATCTTAACAGGCGTGGGTTTGGAAGGCCTTCCAGTGCACGGTCGTTAAGAATACCCACCAAGGAGAGGTGGTCTGTGGATACAACCTGGTTGGGGCACCCAAGAATGAACATGCGTGAACATTCGAGTGCAAACAACTGCCAGGTACTCACCATTCACAGGGGCATATCGGCTTTCTGCTGGAGTCGTGGCCCTGGATCCTACAAAGACCAATTGCCGCCCATTTGGGCAACACGATGGGGCGCCATCAGTGGGACATATGCAGTGCCGTTGCCATAAGAGAAATCCGATGCCGTCTTTTCTCCAGTCTGTAGCAATGCATGTGTTATGTGTTGGGTCAAAATTGTGCACTACTTCCTGCACTTTAGCAATGATATCTAGCTTGCAGGACTGGAATAGGTTGTCTAGTTCTTCTGTCCACTGGAAGGTTGCACCCTTGCTACAGAGTAATTGTCTGAAAGGCTCCAACTCAGGTTGTAGTTTGTCAGCCCATGACACCTGATTGACGAGGCCGTACCATGATCATATCCCAGTGAGATTTCTAGCGGTGGTGAAATCTGCAATGGAATTAAGTAAGTCATGGCTTGGGGCAAAACCGTCTGGTTTAACTCTCTGAAGCCTGCAAAATCTATGTCAGTGTGGGCAAACTTGAACCTTGCAGGGTTAAATGTCATGCCCAATGAAGAGCAGTGATGGAGAAAGTTGAATGTGTCCCAGAAAGCATCTCCCACCAAGTTTGTGAAGAGTAGGGTGTCATCAGCGCATTTGACTTTGTTCTGGAACTGCATGGTGATGTCATCGGTACGGCGGATGTAGAAGTCACCAGTGCCAATGAAGCCTTGTGGTCCCTGCGTGAAGCAGTAGCAGCCCGATTCTGTGATAAAGGTGGTAATGTCATGGGATTCTTCATCTAACTCCATTGCATGATAACCATCTTTCGCATCCAACAACGTTTGTTGGTAATGTCACGGGATTCTTCATCTAACTCCATTGCATGATAACCATCTTTCGCATCCAACAACGTTTGTAGGTGTTGGGGGATACCCGGTTGACTAGGTGAAATGGTGCCTGTGTGTGATGGATCTCCCTTAAGCACTCCCTATTAAGTGATTGGAGGTCCACGGTGCATCTGGGGGTTCCATCTCTTTTCTGTATGTTGACCATGTGTGAGCAGCACTGTGCTGGGTTTTTTTCTGGCACTTTTCCCAAAACGCATGACCGGACATCCCTATCCAGTTGTTCTTTGGCAACCTTTTTTTCCAGTGGAATGGCACTGGTATTCGGGTATGCACAGTCTTTAGTGTCGTGCCTGTAAGAAGATGTATCTTCAGTTTTGGTCCCTGCATGCCGGGCATAGATGTAGCTGTGACATTGAAGGCAGATTTGGCAAAGTCATGTCGAAGCCAGCTTTCTGTGCGAGGGATGTTCTCCTGAGTGGGTTCAAATGGAATATAATCAGGTTTGTTTGGGGGTGGCTCCCTCTCAGGTGGCTTCTCTTTTGAAGTTCCCATGCTGTTGCTGGCAATCACACCCTTTGCGGCTCCTGACTGCTGATCAATATGACCTGCATATGCTTCTGGAAATTCGGCTGTTACCATTCCAATGCTTGCATGACTGAAAATCCAACGAATACGTCTTTCATATAGGGGTGTATGAAGACTGGTTGTATGGATATGTTTCCCCACCGTTTCATGGTCACTGGGAGTTCTCCATTGGCAGCATAGAACCATGTTGCTGCATCAATGACTAGATTGCCTTTGTGACATCTGTTTCCCCCGAATCCACTAGGAAATCTATGTATCCCTTCCTGAGGTCTGTTGGTCGTTTTTCAAGGGGTCTCTGGTCGGAAGATGACACTTGCAGTTGCATTTGTATAATATCGCGAGGTTTTCTTGCGGCATGGCATGCCACATTTTTTGAATAGTCATACCAGGCGACACTCCCAGCCAGTTGTATAGATCCCATGGAAAAAGAATCGATATTGGTTTGTTCCTGTGATATCACTCTGCAGACATCGCCCTTATGTCCACGCCGGCCACATTTCTCGCAAGTATGGATCCAGGCGGGGCATGAGGTTTTACATGGGCAACATCTACCCCCTGATTTTCCACAATATTTTCAGCAGTATGTCTTATGAGGTGTAGCATGTGAGTGGTACTGTCGCTTTTCGGCTGTTTTGCCTTCTTGAGTTTTTGTTTCGCGTAACCAGACTTGGCCATGTTGACTGCATCTACAGAGTGTGTGTTGTGGTTTCCTGCAATTGCTGCCATGTCTTTGGTAGAATGTTCCATCTCGGCACAGAAGTGCACCATGTCATGTAATTGTGGATATAGCTTTGCCCTTGCATATGCCTCCTTGCGGATATAGTCATCTCTCAGGTCTTGCATCAACTGATCTCTTTGCTGGAATTCTGTGTAGATGGTGTCCTGTCCATAGTGTCTGCATGTGGAAGAGAATTCACAATCCAGAGCCATTTGTTCCAGTTGGGCAGCAAAGTTCTGTATGTCTTCAACCACCTGTTGAATCGTATTTCCAAATTGTCTGCGGAACACAGCAGGGTTGGCGTCTCTGAATGTGATTTCGTGATTCATTCCTAGTATTGAGTCGCCACTGCTAGCAGTGATTTATGGGCATTTGGTAAGGAGGGGTTGTTTGCAACTGCTGGTCACAACAAAGGTACGGTTGTGTGGCTATACTTCAGGGGTCAGTTGCCCCAAGTAGGCGTATATCATACGCCAGGCGTAATTAAAAGTGGTCGCAAACAGTAGGCGTACCAGTGCGCCAGTTGCACCAGGCACATTGGCGACAGCGCAAACATAGTCCTAAATTTATACAGTCCTTGGAGGTTGAGTAAGACTGTCGTAAATATCCGCAAGAGTTGTTTTGACACAAAGGTCGGTATTTGATTGACGTATTCGTGTATGTACACATTGTGTGAGTTTGACAGCATGCAAAGAGGAATCTATGACTACACACACAGATGGGCGTGTTAGCTTTTTGTGTTGGTGTAACTGTCACAGTTACACAGTTACACGCTAACACGCCCATCTGTCACATATCAAATGTTAGCAGTGGATAGTTTTACTATATCCATGATATCAGCCCCTGTGTACAAAATGTGGCTGCGCGATTTCTTGGATCTTCCTGTAACACATCCTGGGGCTTGTGTGCCGCATCACCAAGCTCATAACCTAGTCTCACACATACACTACACAAAAAAGTTAAGGATATCAGTATCCTTAACTTTTTGTGTAGTTTATATACACACAAATGTTAAGGAGTTTGGAAGCGCCTTTTTAAGATGCCATTGCACCTCTCCATGGTGGACCTAGTTGTCATGTGGGACTGGTTGTATAGCCTCTCAGAATCCTCATGTGGGTTAAAAATCGGACAATCAGCCACTGCTTTAAAGAGTTAGCCCTAACCCTGACTTCTCGCCAAAGAATATCTAGCATGATATCCGTGTAAGGCGAGTCTGGGGCATTTTATTCCACCCCCTCCCCCCAGTTTTGGGACGCTTTCTGGCTGAGAGTTCTATTTTGGCTCTGCTCACCAAGTCTTTCCACTTATGCTTCAATTATGTGGTCGTTTGTCTACATTTTCGGCGTTGACTGCATTTTCTATACTAGCGCATTGACACGCCTTATTTTCGGTATTCAATGTGACGTTATTTGTTGAATCTGCCTGTTAAGAAGTGTTTTTTTCTCACAATATAGAGCCAACAGCTGGCTTCGTGTTTCAACTTTTGCTGTTGCCATCCTCTCCCTCAGTTCATCTTTTACTCGCCTTATATCACATGTGCCACTACAACTGGCTCTGTGTATGTAGTATCTGTGATGTGTATACATGGTATCTATGTGATACAAGGCTCGAAATTCGGATATGGATTAAACGTATTCAGTATTTCATCAAATTACACATTTTCAACTATAATGTATCTGTATATTTTTGTAATGTCACCACCAAGCTACCGTAATCGACAGGCGGACTGACAAATGGCGCACGTACGCCTGCTAAAAAAATGAGCTGGTGCAATCAGCATTACATTCTGGTCGTATATTTACTACCTTGGGGCATACGTACGTTCGACGTTGAGAATTACGACTTGTTCGTATATTTAGTTTTGGTGCAACCGGCCCCTGATGGGGGTATGCGAAGGGCTTGACAATAGATGCCCCAGTTAGCTGCTGTGGATCTTCAGGATGCCTGCGACATTCGATAGTGGAATCCTGGCCTTTGTAGGGGTGGGACATCAGCCTGTGGTGCACCATGTGTACTGCTGTGGTGCTCCGGTGGTGTGTCACTAGTGTTAATGGTGCGTGGGCAATTGTAGCACCATTATTGAATGGAGTCGGGGGCACGGGGTTGCTACAGATGGTGTTCATCGAGCCAGGACGTACCGGGTCTGCTGGTTGTTTATATTGGTCATGAACATTCAAAGTTATTACAGCTCGGCTGTGTGGTCATGCCACTCTTTAGCATTGTTAGTATTTCAGTTTGGAAACTGTCTTGTTGCCGTTGTAGTTTAGATAGAGAATCATTCAGTTCATCAAGACATGAGCCTGTCTCGTCACGGTATTCTTTAGGGGTATCTTTTACAAACACCGCACTCATATTCACCGGTAATTGGCGGGAAATGTGTGAGCGATAAAAGAAGGTTCACACAGCAATATCACTTTCATTTCGGTTTTCCGGGTGAACTGGTGATTTTGTTGTGGTGGTATAATACAGTTCCATAAACTGTCGACTGTGCCATGTTATTCTTCTATTAAGGGTAAGACAGTACAAAGTTCATAATCGAAACAGAAACAGATACCGAACTCCTCCAGGCTTATAGTTCCCATTTTGTCCCCCTAACTGTCCCTAAGGCTTTTGGCCTCTAGCACCCGTGTCACAAAATGCCTCCTCAGACGTAGTAGTAGTAGTAGTAGTAGTAGTAGTAGTAGTAGTAGTAGTAGCAGTAGCAGTAGCAGTAGCAGCAGCAGCAGCAGAGCATGCTATACAATAATAGGTAGCTGAGAGAAATAACAACAGGGGTAAAGGAAGTATATAGAAGTAGCAATAAAAAAACAACAAAAATACCGCCATAAAACACACGATGCCTACGTCTTTTCTTTCCCTACCAGTCGTGGTGCTCTGTGCCGAGGACGATCACCTAAGGGATTTCATGCTCACAGCAGAGGAGGAGGGGATCACTAGCGGTGACTACGTCTTCATCAGCACCAGTTTGCTCCCAGTCTCACACCTGGAGAGACCCTGGGTACGGGCGGATGGACTGGACAACATGGCCAGAAATGCCTACGGACCACTGCTTCAGGTATTATTTTGTTAGTGTAGTAGCAACAGTGATTTTATTTCAGTAGGTTAATAGTAACAGGTTAGTAGTAGTAGTAGTAGTAGTAGTAGTAGTAGTAGTAGTAGTAGTAGTAGTAGTAGTAGTAGTAGTAGTAATAGTAGTAGTGGTGGTGGTGGTGCTGGTGCTGCTGCTGGTGGTGCTGCTGCTGGTGGTGGTGGTGGTGGTAGTGGTGGTTGCGATAGTGGTAGTAGGATCGAGTTATAGTTTGATGATATAAAGATTGTGAGAAGAAGAAGAAGAAGAAGAAGAAGAAGAAGAAGGTCTTGGAGGCGAAGGGGAATATTAATGCCTCGTCCACAGAGTTCTTATTTTAGGTATCTGTAACAATGTACAGTGTTTTACAGTCGTGAGGGCGCTGTCGTCAGGAGAACGTTGCACCCTATTTTTGAGCATGTGCGTTACCGATAACGGCATGGATGCAAGGAGACTTTTTGTTTGGATAGTTGAGCATTTATTTGTACAACTTTGAATTAAATTCGGGTTAACTACAGTATTTAAGTACTTTTAAATCATAGTGACCATATTTATATTAACCAACAATTTTAAGGATTCAACCATTGTTTTCAGTCAATTGCCTCATATGCGCTTACATCGATTCAAACATAGAACAAATATCGGGTGCAAACTTTATAGGCTTTCAGCCACGGTAATTCAATATATAGGATCTTTCTTAAATATAAATTTCAATTCATATATAGGATCTTTTAGTACTTAACATATGCAGTCGTTCGAAAAATATGAGGACATTAGGACATGAACAGTGCCCAAATGACTTTTTGATATCCCCTCCCTGTAAGTACCCCTATATATCGTCAGCAGAGACCAAAAGTTGTCAGAAATGCCAAAATGCATTTTAAAATTATGTTTTTGTGTCACTGACTTCATTTAAAGCAATAGACATTGAACTACGAATGAAGGTGCAAATCACCTGTTTGCGAAACGTCTGATTTGTGAGTTTCATGGTTGCCTTGTCATAGCAGGGTTCCAGACGCATGGGTTCCCATTCAGGTCTCCTGAAAATGTTACCCAAGTTCGTAAGCAATCGTCTTACTTAAGCAAAATATTACGGTACTTACATGGGCTCCAGACGAGTGTTTGGTGAGGTGCGGCCTAAAAGGTTTAATCTGACCTGGCTACTAATAAAATCTGATCTAGAGCCTATTTCAAATGATTCGCGACCTCAAATTTTTTCGACCTAATACATATGCAATCCAAGAAAAAATGACCTGGCTATTTATCTGAAAGGCATCTGGAATCCCTTACATAGGCGAAAACTGGCACACAACATAAATGTTGAGGGGGAGAATGTGAAGCAGTAGAGGGGAAGAATTACGTCACAATAGAAGGCAGAGAGACAGTACAAAGGAACAGAAGGAAAGAAGGCAGTTTGAAGAAAGAGAATGGGGCGTATATAGTTGCAGGAGACTGTTAAGGAGTAAAGCTTAAGGGTGAATCATGGTCAGTGAATGGTGGATATGGTAGATAAATTAAAAATCTCGGTGATATTCAATATTGGAAACAAATGATTGTTAGATCAGTGTCTCAAAAGAAAGTATTTAATTTCGTACGTAAACAAATATTCGTATTACAGTAAGTGACTCATTAGTAGCATGCTGTTTGGGACACTTACTGCACATGCTGTAAGTCTGCAAAATTGGATACTTCTGTGCAAAGGTGGCGGTAGTGTTGGCGCATCCAGAGTATATAAATAACAGGTATTTGACTAAGGTATATATCGATTGAAAACAGGTACGGGAATGCTATCAAAACAACTGAAGCTACTGCTGCTACTACTCTATATAGGAGCAGAATTGCATATCAACTGTTTGTTACTCTATATAGCATGTATAGTAGCAAAGTTGCTTAGTGGTTACTTGTCTAACAGCTATGCCTCACTACTGTATAACAGGAAAGACCGATGGGACAGCGTAAATGCAAGGCGTGCCAACAAACTATCTTATGTGGCATCCTTATAATAACAAAGTACTAGAGGCATATGTACAATGTACAGATCTCCTACTACATATACTAAAATTCTGGGTGACCTTGACTTTGACATTTCAAGGTCATTCAAGGTCAAATGTGAAGGTGCCATTGGTCTCCCTATATATTGTTTCCTTTTCATGTTTAATTAGTAACACAGGGTCTAATTAGGCTCCTTTACGAGATAAAAGACTTCGAAATCTGAGTGACCTTGACTTTGACCTTTCAAGGTCACTCAAGGGCAGATCTAATGGTGCAGCTGAGCTCCCCATATATGACTTCCTATTAGAGTCTAATTTAACCACATGTTTATCTCTCACCGTTTGGCTGTTATAGCCACTTGACATTTTCTCCCTATCTCTTATCACTGGGCCAAAATGTACATGTATTCGCAATGATATTTGCTGCTATCATGGCTATATCCAGCTGAAAAGAACAGCTATGAAACTAGAGTTTAAGGAGTCGAAATCAGCTAGGAATCCCAGTTCAGAAATTCCAATTTTTATCAAGCGTTGTCCAGTTTCGTCATTACTATTTATTGCACCCTAAATTTAAGTGATACTGAAATGTAGCACTGATCATGTCTAAAGACAATGATGCTGCAATTATGAATTCAAAGTAGATACATCATGACACTGATGTGCCAAAGGTACTCCATATACACTACAAACGTTGAGGCGTAATGTTTCATCCTTTTTGGTCATTTCATACATCGCTGTTCAAACAATGGCATGGGATGACCACGAGAGATCCATTCGTGTTAGCATAAATTGTCCTCCAAATACCATCCAAGCAATACAAAATAGTTTTGCATTTTTATGTAAGTCTGGATAACTTTTGTATTTAAATTAGGACATAGGTGTTGATTTCTCAAGGTACCCAAGGGATGATGTCATATTATACTAGTATGTCTTGTCAACTTAAAGTTTACATTATGACGTTTATTTCAAAATTAATTACAATTATTGTATACATCAAACCTTTCTAAATAATTTCCACACATTTTTTCGACTATATTTGCTCACTGATTTCCGAGGAGCCATTTGAAACTACATGTACCTACATAAATACTGTTGTGTTACACAAAGGAAACAATTCACGAAAATTCAACCCTTTGAAAATCGGTACACAATACTTGCAACTATGGTCACTAGGAGTGTCTACACACTTTGTGGTGACTGCATTTGATTGGCCGTTTCAGAGAGTTTATTTGACTCCCTCTCATACGCTGCTGTGTTAAGAAAAAACAAAATACAACAGCAATAAAAGAAGAAAATGAAAAGCTTATAAAAAGGAGAACACGGATTGCTTTCTGTAAAAGTGTAACTTTTTATGATGTTGATTCACGCAATGCTTTTTGTGAAAGACAACAGATTTAACGGACGCCGTATTTCTTCGTCACGACATCAGCTCTGTTGCTGATTCGCTTGCATCGCTATGTTAAAACATGACTCATTCTATATGTACTTGACCCCCCCAATTCGTTTACCAGCTGTACGTATATAATGTAAGTATAGTCCTGTCGACATTATTGTACCCTACAAACAACATGCCTACTTTAGTTTTCCATCACGAGACATGGGATCCCCTGCTGACGACATTGCGGCTCGGGAGGGGTTGGGGTTGGGGGTAATCTCATCAGTAACGAAAACAGGTACTTTGACCGTTATTTTGTGATTCAAAACAAATGTATCCCCGTGTCGCGTTCTCATTCAGTGCTTGCTTAAATATCTTCTTCGTACCAAAACACTTGCATATTGTCTTGTCCGTGCGTCATGTATGTAGCAGCACTGGTTGAATATAAAGAAGGTGACGCCTTTATGACACATTACGTTGCATTATGGAAATGTAAAGGAAGATCCTTCCTCTATGAGGAAGCCAGGTTGTATGTATCCTGTAGGTGTAGAAAATTGTCTGTTTAGAAAGAACTTGGTGATAGAAAGGCTAGGTCCTGTGAAAATGCATGCGCTACGCGCCACTGTCCCCTTACACAACCAGAAACAAAATCAAGGTCTGTCTCTGTATATATGTTGGGGTTTACCATTATGGCAATTAAGTTGGTTTCGTTTCCGCTTGACCGGTTTATCATTAAGGGACCTTCCTTATATGGTAAGACAGCCGAGTACTTTTCAAAATTACTAGCCTTAGCATGGTCTATATGACGCATTGTGTAAAACGGAAACGAGCAGAAAAACGACTTTTACAGCTATCGCATGCGCAGTGTGCTTGTACGACATTGGGGTATTTGTTGTTGTTGTTGTTGTTGTTCCAACACTTCCCTATTTCACTCGTTGCTAGGCCAGTTCATATTCTGTGGTTAATGGGTCCTGAAAGAATCCAAATAGGAAGGAAGTGGTGACTATGCGTCTAACAGCCCGGGGACATCGGATATTGGGATATATATGGTTCTAACTCAATAAGTAATTTAAATCAAATAAGGAAAGAGCCTTATGTATTTTCCTTGCAGGGGAGCCCTTTGTATTTACATCTTGCCACACAGCATTTGCGCAGATGCACCCCCAGCACCTCCCACTCTCCATCCTCAGCCCCCATCCCTCGCCTCTTCAGACCCTTGATTCCATCAGATAATGATCATAATGGATGCAGTAATAACATTGCGACTTCACAGCATACACTAAAGAGGAGAAGTCTCTACATTTTACCTATATTTTGCTGCAGGCAAAGTTTTTTTGTGAAAGGCTAACGGACGCATTATCTTATTGATATCTACGATTAGTTAGAAACGGCTGCCTCAATTTCAAAGTAATGCAGCTTATCTTTACGTAAGAGGGTTTACCAACCATTTTGTTATATCAAGTGACACGATATGTGTGGCAAAATAGGTAATGGTTTGTTGTCACATTAGTGTTCAACTTGGAACAAATGAATTAAAGACACGCCCCATCGAGGTCACGCGGTACCCATCTTACTGTATTTCAGCTATTGAATTGACTAGTGAGGGGATGAGAATTTGGAGTTTCTAAACATTGCAAACAAATGAATTAGAACTTTCGTAATTACGTCTGATGCTGAACTGAGAAGTATGTCTGGGCATGGCAGAGATATCCTTAGTTTCTTTGTGTCTTACGATTTCATCTAGGCACAACCCTGTGCAAACCATGCATTGTGTTCGGTAAACCACACTGTTCGGGAAAACACACACTAATGTGTCCTATTAAAGCAATCATGCTCAAAACGTTTGTACTCTGTTCAATCAGTCACTTACACAGGGAATTGTGCCCCTCGATTTTAAGTTGGCTAGGGTTACACCTATATTTAAGAAAAAGGGTTCCGAAGATGACGTTAGTAACTACAGACCGATATCGTGTATACCTCACTTCGCCAAGTTACTTGAAAAAGTTGTACATTACCAGTTAACAGATTACCTAACACAACAT
>JAAUYG010107037.1_pt1 | contig 15518 bp, 8 predicted proteins | sample 7278091 | NCBI WGS metagenome assembly JAAUYG01 (sample SAMN14350201, study PRJNA611818) | marine sediment metagenome | isolation source: surface marine sediment (0.6m) | place: French Polynesia: Moorea | collected 2018-08 | reverse complement strand
TAGACACAGTAAACACTGGGAGGGGTTGTGACCGGGGTTCACAGTTCCACAGGAATAAACGTATCGCCCTACACTGCTGAAAATCAGCAGGGGAAGTCAAACAAGGGCCACAATTATTCATGCTGTGATCTAGTGTCAAACAAGTGAAACACTGGCCATGTGGGTCCTGCCCCAGGAGACTAATTTTACACCCGGGGGTAGTACAGCAGTGGAAGGTCCTCCGGGGACTGGAGGACGAACCCTTGCTGGGCTGATTGGGTTGATGTTTGTCCTGGCGTCCTCCCCATTTTTGGGACCTGAGGACGCCATATAGGGCAAGCGCCAGCCCAAACAACCCAAGCAAGGCAACCACCACTGGAATGAACACAAGGTTCATGATAAGGTTTCAGGAATCGCTTTGAAAGGACAAGGTGGGAAAAACTAAGTAAATATACTCCCCAGCGTGATCCCAGGCAGGCCTAAGTAGGTGCACCGCGGATGTCCGAGCGAGAAACAAAAACGTGTATAAATTCACAAGACGGCAAAGGTCAGTGACAGCAAAGGCAGAACACGTCTGCTCTTGATGGAGCGAAGTTTAAAACTGAAGTGTAGGCCTATAACAATGCTTATTGTTCTTGGCTGTTCCAAGCTACGCTTGGTCGCCTTTCATTTGGGACACACCCCCTACGGTGGCTCAAAGGTGCCATGCAGATTTCTGTCATCGGACATCCTTTGGAGGTCCCCCATTTCAGGCCTTACATGGGCACTTCATGACCGGGGTGGCCGGTTAATTCGTTTTGAGATGGCTAGGGGTCCGTGGCCAGGAGCCACAGCATAGAGTTACGGTTTGACACCGATTTAGGTGATGAATTTTAAACATTCAAGTCAAATTTTAAATATCCAACTTTACTTATTAAAGAAATAAATTTTATAATTTAAATTTTAAGCTTAAAAGCATGTTTTGAAAATGAGTGCCTTGGATTCTTTGAAACATAACGAATCTTAATATCCCAAGTAACTCTCTGAAGTATGTATACACATTCAGGTCTTACCAGGCGGGAATTGTAATTTTTATAGCTAAGGACACGTCGTATAGGAGCACATCAATGAGAAGCACTACGTCTACCACTCGTTTATAGTTCGCATCATCAAATGAGTATTTTAACACGAGGTGCTGTACCAGCTGAGGAATTCTGTCTGAGGGGAGAAGTGGAGACTGAAAGCCGTAAGAAGCCTGAAGTATATATCTACTGCTGGGAATGTTGCTGTGGATCGGGATTGGCAGTATCCGGGACCCTGCAGGATAGGACCTGGGGCATCTGGACGTCAAGGTCGGCAGGATAGGAGACACCGGGGATCGCCGATGATCGGGATCGCAGTGTCTGCATAGGCGGGGACGGCTATCCACTCTTCAGACAGAATACAGGCGATGACGCAGACTGCAGAGACACTCATTGTTAATTTAATCCCAGTGTACTTTATAATCTGTTTCTTTTGTCACCTACCATAGGAGGCCTTCACCCTATCTCGTCAGGATTGAAATTAAGATATCATTTTGGAAATAAACGTCTCAAAAGTAGTGTAATTCTTTGTAGGACCCCCAGAGTAGGGATGGATACAGCTCTGATGTTTAAACATTTTGGCTGGGTTTATTCCAGCAAACGTTTCAGTTTGCAACACAAAAGTCCTACTGTTCTAACCACTACTGTTTACTGTTCTAAATGGTCCCGTGACCGTGGACTACATTCTGGCCAGCAAACAAAGCAAACGTCTAATTAAACTTTTACTCCATTGCTCCACTGATTAACTGTTTACACCATGGCTGCGTTCAGTACCGAAACAGCTTTCAAACGTTTCACAACGCTCATGTACTAGAGATAGGAATTTTGGCAAAACACTTGCAAATGTTTCGATACTGAAACAGCCTATGTTTGTGAAAGAAAACGCAAGATGGCTCTGTGGACGCTAACAAACTGCGTTCACTATGGAATCAAATGCCTCGATTTCTCGTTTGGTACCATTGGACAAATATTTACTGGAAAGAGTCATTCAGTGGGGGAAATGGAGTAAACGTTTAATTAAAAGTTTGCTCTGTTTTCTGGTCTCAACACTGCCTCTGGATTTCAGATTTTTTCTAGAGAAAGCAGCATGCGGATTCACATGTATAAAAACACACACAGTTTTGTTGATTTGAGCATCTTTATTTATTTGTGGTAGGGACATCGGGTTGGCTCAAATACTGTATCGCGAGATTAGGTAGTACATAGATTCTGCACAGCAATGCTGAAATAACACATTTCTCCACAATATAATAATGTTGCACAGAAGATTTTGGCCAGAAACAAAATGGCGTTAGAAAATATACAGAAAGACGAAGACGATGACACAGAACAAAATCGCCATAAAGGGATTGGTTTGTTCCAATTTTGACCAACATTTTCCTAAAGTGGAATTCAATCTACCCATGAGCGCTTGGATCTGTCTACTTCATTTTTTGACATATACATGTACCTATATGCATATGTATAATATTAAAATGTTAATAAACGTGTACATATTCAGGTATTTGTCAAGACTTAGAAATGGATCCAAGCAGTCATGCATCTAACTTATGGTCATTTGATATATTTTTCGTAAGCAAAAATGTATTAAAAGGCACACAATGTCATGGAGCTATACATTTTAAGTATGGTTCAGGCAAACTCCTTTCAAATGACCAGCATAACAATATGTAAAACATGTAAAAGAGCATAATTATTCACTCTTCCCTATCACTAGTTTGACATGCTTTCATCAACTCGACCTGCTTGATATCCATTTCATATCATATGCCAGCATATACAAATATGAGAAATGAATAAAAGGCAAAATATAACAGGTAGTAAGTAGCTGGCCAGTCTAGCCAATATGATATTGGAGAATATAGCCTGTCTAAGAAACGCTGCCACTGTGGCACCTTTAAAAAAGTTTAGTGGTCTACCACACACCTGTCAGCTTTGTTGGCTAGAAAGGATTTACAAAATAAACAATCACTACTACTCCCTAGTAATGTGACAACTGTTTCAGCTGATTTCAAGCTTCATAGATTAAAACATGGCTGTCTAAATAGGGGGTATTGTCTGCAAAATGAAGTAAAACAAAATACAACATTTAGGGTAAATATATCAAAACACGTCTACAACAAGCTGTTATGCTTTGTGGAAGTATACATTGCCTATACAGTGGTCCCTGCAATTTAAGACCCCTCTATTTAACAATTCCCTGCATTTTAAGATCGGATAGCAGTAACACCACTTGTATATTTTCAGTATAAATTTCCCTCTATTTTAAGAGCACCTTCAATTTACATTTATGTAAGACCATATTTAGCTGGATGCATGGGCGGTCTTAAATTGCAGGGACCCTGTATATATATATATATATATATATATAAGGTATCTCTAAACCTGGTCCATGTAATTGTATGTCTATGGTTTACTTCAAGCCCAGTCACAATGGTACATGTACATATATTATGTATAGTACTTTAAACAGAACTAACAAATTCAGTTGCATAGAATCTGATTCAGGCAGGTCTTGGGTGTATTAATTAAGGCCACAAATTTAAAAAGTAGCAAATTCCACTTTCTAAATTCAGTAACTTCTGTGCCTATAGTTTACCCTAGACATAATACTAATAATATGCAGGTCTTATCTAGTGCCTTTTTCCTTAAACAAGCTCTAAGTGCTTTATATATTACCAGTATTACCCCTGGCACACCTAGACATGCCAACAGTTTAGGATCTGGTTAACTCCTCGACGAAGCTTGATCATACAACCTGGGTATTCGTGTATGCCACAAGGTACCATGGGTGCTCAATCTACAAAAGCTTTCTGGGTGCATTGCCAGGTTTTTCACTTGAGGCTCTGAAACAGACCACATATTGGATACAAAACTTGCCCAAATTATAGGTAAGGGAAACTAGGTGTATGACAGGGATCAACCCCACGATCTCTTGTGCGGGAGTTAATAACCATTCGACCACTGGTCCTGCTCGACATAAAATATACAATGTGACTGTACACTGTGGATCTTTCAGTTCTCTTTGTTCATTGGGAGTACATATGCAGAGTGGAAACCTCATTGAAGACCACCTCAGAAATAAGACCACCTCAGTATGTTCCAGTATTAAAACTACTTTGACACCAATTGTATGTGGTCTTGTGTGCATAGGATAATACAGTGGCATGCCTAGTTACATGTAGCAGTCCATCGCTGTATTCTGTATATGATAATTACCATGACCAGTGATGACCATGTTAGTTGAAATCTGTAGCGGTGGTAACAATCCGGAGGGTTTTATCGAGAACAATACGTTGATTACGCTCAAGCCTAACCTTCAGCAAGCATACATTGCATGAAGTTTAAATATTTGCACAGAAAATGGTGAAAACTCTCCATGGACAGAATTGTTTTTTAAAATGAAACCGTATTAAGTTATCAAGTCCGTCCCTGCTAAGGGCTGTGCTGAAATACTTATACTCGTGGAGTCCCACCTCGCCAGCTTGCCATAGGTGTCCTCGAGCCAGAGTAGACTTTTGGTCAGTGCACAGTATGGTATGTCATAATTGTATTATTCATCATACAAGTATACAAATAAGGCAAAGCGTACACACATGTATGTCTATATACTTCAGTTGCACAATTTGCATTATTTCATATTGATGGATATGATGCTATTAAGTACTGATTTTGAGCAAAGGCGCACAAAACCATTTGCCCTAAAAAAAACTGGAAAAAAGTCATGAAAACAAATTGTAATGGAAGTACAAAAGTTGGTCAAGACATTTCTGTACAAGAAATTTAAATTGTCTAAAACACTTTTCCCTGCCTATTTAAAGCAGCTGCATTTCAGGCCTATTGTGATGCCGCCATCTTTCGTATTTTCCTAAAATAGGTCATAAAAAGTGTTAAAGGCCATTAATGTTAATAAATGTAACTTCATAAGGTAGGCACTAGAGTAACTCATCAAATTAAGTGGTCCCTGCTAGTTAAGACCACTCCATTGTAAGCATTCCTATAGTTTAACCAGTGACACCACAGCAATACTTTTAATACAAACATCCCTCCATTTTAAGACAACCTTCAATTTAAGAACATCTTTTTTCAGGCTGAAAATGTGGTCCTAAAAATGCAGGGACCATTAGACTTTGACAACACTAAGTCAATCATAACAGGACTTATTTGGCATTATATCCGGAATACAACCAGTGAAAGAGAAGACAATAGCAGTTCAATGAAGGGATGGTATGGGGCATGACAACAAATTTGGGGATAGCGGGGGTTACGAGGAGGAAGAGGAGGGAGAGGCATTTTAAGATCTGTTTCAGCAGTCTTAGACAACAAAAAGTTCTGCATTTTCTCATGAACCAATACAACACTTTCAACAAAGTTGCATGTATGTAGATCATACATTCATACCCAAAACTAAATATAATACTAGTAAATATAAGTATGTTGTTTGATTACCAAGAAAATATGAGCTTGTACAGCAAATGCCTGACATTAAGGCTTGAAAATTGGAGGGTTCACTGTATATGCATAATTATACAAATGTACTGTGAAACCTGCTTTAAAGACCACCTGTATATAAAGACCACATTGTAGAGGTCCCCAGGGGTATACTTTCCATGTTATTGGACTTGTATATAAAGTGTATATGCTTTGCTCGCTGAATCGTTAATCTGAAATATATAACCAATAACTATAAGGGCCACATGTTGTTGGTCCCTAAGGTGGTCTTTATATGCCAATTTCACTGTACCTCTCACAGTCATGTTCTGAGGCCATTTTCTAGAAAACACTACAAGTCTACAAATTGACTTGATTAGTTTTACGCCCTTATTCTGAACATCTGAGAGCTGGTTAGACTGGGCCATGCAAGCACCAGATCTCCACATCAGCAGTGTGTGATGCCAAAACATATCGGTTCACAAGAATACCACCTAACTTCCTAATTGTTCATCCAAAGCTACTGTAAATTCATTATGTTTGCGAGGGATTTATTTGGCGAAATTCACGACAATCTTTAGATGCCAAAAATAAATACCTGCAAACATAGTTCATATGTACCTAGATAATTAGCAAGATCTGAGCTGACTGCAAATATTAATCCCCACTAACATATTTTTGCCTCGAAAAAGCAAACATTAATCCCCGCGAACATTAATGAATTTACAGCAATCTTAAGCACTGAAAAGGCAATACGTGCCAGGGTAATTAGTGAACTTAAGTACAATTTTGGACTTTAGATTTTCCTGGGACTAGGCCACTGGACAAACATGCCCTCAAACTAGCAGTGTAGATTTTTAATCTAAGACTCTAATACTAAAGTGTAAGAAAATAAATAGATCATATTAAAGCAATACTTCAATATAAATTCAACAGGTATCAAAGATAGAGAGAGGCACTCATGGTCACAACAACAAATGGTTTAGGAGACAGGAATTGTTGTCAAAATAAATCCAAGATTTTGTACCGGGAACAGTTTTTTGGCACTTTTGACACAAATCAAGCCACAGTTCATGTCACAATAACAAACTCCTTTCATCAAAAATATTTATACAAGGATATTTAAAGAGAAAACAAAATAAAACACTACTAAGAAACTCTGTCCACACAGCAACCATACTAACTACATTTTGAATTGTTCTTATAGAAAATGTAATAAAAAATAATACAAAATCTAACAGTTATATGTGATATAAAATTTACAACTGACTAGCATTGTTGTGAAATATTCTATTGGACAATTTATAGACTTCCAAATATACACACTGTTTAAAAAGCTGGATTTCAAAATGATGCAGGCAGACGCCTAACACAATGGCACTGGATTTGATTGACAGCTTGAAATTCACAGTCCTTCAACTCTCGGAAGGAAAATCAAATGTTCAATATAAAAAACACATCCGCGCATACGTATTAAATATATTCTATTTGTAATAAATATCATTAATGCTGTGTTGTTGTTTTTTTTGCATACATACACACCAGCACAAAAATGTTTTCAAAACCTTTCAACAGAGGAATACGCGACAACAACGATCAACAAAAATTTAACAGTCAACCATTGACAACCTTTTCAGCAGACAACCACTAAAACCCATCGTCAACAAAACCTCAATAACAACAACAAATCCAGATGAATCCTGAAGAATCTCCATGGAAACATAACTGGTTACCATGGTTACTTCCTCCCTAGCACCTGTGCAATTCTGTTTCGGCTTTCAGTCAAGCTAGCGCCGCGGACTTCTCTCCGCGGGGTTTTCGCCGCCTGTCCATCGAATCCCACGAGGGTGGAGTTGACGGATTCCGACTTGTTATCCGGATTTGTCTGGTGCGGCGGCTCTCGGCTACCGTGCGCCCCTCGTAGGGGATGTTTTAAAGCTTGTTTTCGGTAAATCGCCATTTCCTCTGAGCTGGAACCTTGCGCCGCTGGTGGCGATACCTTGGTGGTGGTATCAGTACCACTGCTGCTACCGCTACCAGTTCTGGAAGCTCTGGGGGTGGGGTAACCACCTAGCAACAGAAAAACAAAGCATTACTCTGTTACTGCAGGCTTGAAAGACATAGATATTAAGACTATCCCCCTTCTTGCCTAATAAAACATAATATATAAAAACATAGCCACTATAACATATATGCAAGTAATTGTGTTTGACATAATAATCCAGCAAAACAATGTGTACACCATAATTTGACTCTGTGTGCAGAATGTTTCATCAGAAATTATGTTTCCAGAGTCCAAAAACATTCACTCCCAAAATATGTACACCATATGACTCTGATGTACACCACAAACTGTATGATCACTATGTATTAACTATTGTGAAAGTGCATTGCACAGTTTAAAATGTAATTTGCTTCACTTAGCAAAAACAGATAAGCTTCATTCACCTAATTTAAGCCTATTTTCTGCATGTTCATCATCACTGTGTTAAAGTGATTTGTACAGTTTGAAATAAATTTACTTTACATAGCAAAATAAATAAGACTCATTGACCTAATTTCGCCCTATTTTCAGTCTTCCAAGATCTAATTTCTCTCGCTGGTCCTGTATCTAGCTAGTTTCTGACCTGGGGGTTTCTTGATGGCCAGAAGCTCCTGTTTGACCGTCTCCAATGCCTCCGTTAGCTCAAACCTTTCCTCACACTCCTTACGCACTGTGTCCTGGAGAAACACAATCTGGAACAAACCAAGATTGTTTCCCAACCATCCTGCAACATTTTGTAGTCAAAAATTGCTTTTATTTCAAGACACCAGATGGCGCTGGTGGTGTTTCGAGTCTCTCCTATTACTGTAAAATGATTCAGTGTTCAATATTAAACTCTATCCGTACATTCCCTACTTATATTTTAGGAAAATGGTATGTCTTTCTTTGTTAGTTTTACAGCTGTTTTCCAGCTGATGTAAGGTTTTAACAAGTGACAGTTTGTGTTCAACTCTCTTGTAATGGAAAATGTTGTGAGAAATATCAATGGTGCACTATGCAAGTCAAGACACCTTTCAACTACTGTAAATTCTTAATGTTTGCAAGGGATTTATTTTGCGATTTTTGCGACCACCTTTAAATCACAAAATTAAATACCCACAAACATAATTCATGTACCTAGATTATTAACAAGACCTGAGCTATCCCCACAAAAATATTAATCCCTGCGAACGTGGTTTCATTTCAAAAGTGCAGACATTAATCCCGCAAACATTAATGAATTTACAGTAACCACTATATTTGTGTATAGACATATGTTGCTATTCACAGAAAAACTGATATGTGTCAGACAACGGATGGCAAATGTTATAATTATGCAGGACTGGTAGCTTGGCGGTAATACATTACCATACAGGTCTACTACCTTAAAGTTCTGAACCCAGAGTTTCCGTTATACAGATAGTCTTTTGACAACATAGTAAGCATACAATACAACCACACAAACCTCTTGTTTGGCGGTGGCGAGTTCCGTTTCCACGCCACGACTGTGTTTTCTCAGCTGGTCTAGCTCCTGTAACGCCACCTGTAGTTGATGTTGGGAGTCGTGCAGTCGTGGGTCTGAGCCAATATCGGCTTTGCCTACATATGAACACAGTCATAACAAATAAGTAAACTTCATCTTGGTGTTACGGTTATTTATCCATCAACAGTCAAAAAAAAAATCCAACAAAAAAAAGTAATCTTAAATTCCAGCTGTACCATGCAAAGTACAGAGTGAAAAAACATCCAAAATACTGCAATGCACTATAAAATGCTTACAGCATAGCCAAATATTGTGGTATACAATCACAGGTCATCAAATGTTATTCATTTTGGACCGTATTCTGACACGACACCTTCCTCCCCCCCCCACACACACACACGCGCACATATGTCCAAGTGAGGCGTTAAATAGCACAGGTTATGCTAAAAGAGACATATTCAAAGGAAAATATTTCATAGACTGTACATGTAGGTGGTTTTACTCTCAAGATTACAGGTACAGCAGTTACTGTAATATACAGCAATAGCAAAAACAGCAACGGAAAGAAAATGTTACCACAGTCATAAACTAAAAGATGAGAAGCAACTACACTACACAAAAAAGTTAAAGATGTTAAATATCCTCATCCTTAACTTTTTTGTGTAGTTTATATGCTATACATGCACGCATAGCGTATATGAACTACACAAAAAAGTTAAGCATATTTAATATCCTTAACTTTTTTTGTGTAGTGTATGTAAAACCAAATCTAACATGTTTAAAGGGGTTTAAAAGTAGATAGAGCAATGTGTTTTATATCCAGATAGCCATCTCTTACCCAAACGTTTCTCTAGATCCTGAATGATAGCCTTGAGGCTGCTGATTTCTGCACGGAGGCTGTCCTCCACCCCCCGCGCCCGTGCTTTTGTCTCCGCGATCTGCTGATGCAAGCCGGCGATCTCGGACTTGTGCGCATTCCGGAGTGAGGAGATCTCTGCTCGCAGATTCCCCGCCTCCCCTTCCGTATCTGTACGGTATCTCTGGATCAGCTGTTGGTGTTTGTCCTTCTCGATCTGCAACTCCTGACAGAAAACAGACATCACCATGGAAACTGGATTGCAACAAAACCCTCGGTGAGGTTCGATAGAACACCACTGAAAATTCTGTTTCAGTAAAACCTGTTTTTAGAGACAATTTTGGTGAACAACAAAATCTGGTGCTTATACACACACTGTCTTTATATACAGATTCAAGGATATGGAAAATATACTACAGTAGAACCTGTTTTGAAAGATTGCCCCATTGGTCATAAAACTATGGTCTCTCAAACAATCTAACAAACATAAAACTATGGTCTTTGGTGACAGGAGCCTTTGCATTGAAATGTGGGACATTCTGCCAGGATATGGTCCTTCAAGACAGGGGGTCTCTGACACCAGTGGTCTCTCAAGACAGGTTTCACTGTAATTGCGACCAGCAATATGTGTTTTTAATCTGTAATTGCGACCAGCAATATGTGTTTTTAATAAACAGGTGGCCTTTATATACAGGTGCTTTAGACCAGCTTGACATTGATGCCAATGACAGATGTTTTTTCTCAATCTACAGTTCCCGGTGACATTTGTCATCACCATGCAAACAGCATTCCTGAAAAAAGTCACAGGTCAAGTGAAATATTTTCTACACACACAGTTAACCAGTCAGGTTAGGGACAGGTTGGGTGTATTTATTACCATGATAAAGCTTTCCTTGAGTCTCTTCTCCAATGCCTCCAGCTCCCCTGAGTGTCGGTCTCTCTCTGCCTGCAAGGCTCGCTCACTCTGAAAAAAGTCAATGAAAAAATGTAAAAGTTTCGTGCCAATAATATACAACCAGTGTTACACTTCCTAGGCTGTCACTAGCCATTTCCCACACCAGCACAAATCCACATGGCCATAGATATACTATAGTGGCATAAGCACTTTTTGACAGCCATGATTGATGATAGTATGGCAGGATGTATTTTTAGGTGATCAATACTCTGTGAAGTGACTGGCCAAGCATTATACATGTGTCACTTTTGTCTGCAGCAGCGAGGTGGAAACATTTCATACTTCACAGTTATAGGATAAACAAATTTTAATACAAATTTTTGTTTGTGGACAAAACAAGTGGATTACTAGTAGAACTTTTTGCATGGAATACATGTAATAACATATTTAAGATAAATCCTAAATTTGAATATATCACAAGTAACACTGCTGTAACAATGCCATAAGCAGTTGTAACTACTTACATACTCTATCACGTAATGTACATGAGTAACATGATATTTGTCACAAGCTGTGGCAAGTTTATGTGCTACGATATACATACCATGTAGTGATAAACACCATGCAATGTCAGTAGATGTAGAGTGGAACCTCAGAATTAAGACCACCCATGGTCCAGGCCAAGTACTGCTAGTCTTAATTCTGAGGTGGTCTTAATTCTGAGGTGGTCTTAATTCTGAAACCAAACAGCGGTAGCATGTATTAAATATTTAGTCAACCAATCAGTGGTCTTAATTCCGGTGTAGTCTTATTTTGGTTGTGGTCTTTAAGGAGAGATTTCACTGTATGCCGGTTTGGTGACCTACATGTTGGTGTCGTTTCTCTGCGTCAGACAGTCGCTGGCGGAAGCTGTCCTTCAGCTGTTCCATCTGGTTCTGATGCGCCGTGATCATCATTTCTCTACAGGAAAGAAAACAGCAATACAGGGACCGTCTCAAAGGTGATCGACAATAATCCAGACCCAACTCAACATTGTCATTCAACATCAATATCATAAAGGAGCGTAATTAATTATATCAATAGTAGAAACCTGGGAAAATAAAACCACTCACTGCTAAGGCCAAAGTAGTCTTATTTATAGGGTGCTCTTAACTTCCCAGTGGTCTGGCTACAGCGTACTATGAATGTCCTCAAAGCTGATAAGGCCAGCTGTGGTACAACTCAATAACGTAATTTTTTTTAAGATTACCAGGTTTATGGTTTTGCTGCCAGAGGTACCAAGGCGGCGTCTCAGATTTCATGGGTTACCTCCACTGACATTTCACAAACAAATATAGTGTACATATCGGAACTAAACCTTTACCTATCGATCGCTTGATCAGTTTGAAAATTAAATATCACTCTCAACTGGAGCAAGGGGTGTTAAATTTTAAAATTTAGATACTACCGTAAGTACATGTATTATAAACATGATAAATTGGTGCTGTGAACTCAAGTGTTTCAGATTCCAACAACAGCGCAACACTGTTTTCAATGCAATCTGCTAGCCTGTTTGTCTATTTTGCCAGGTTGTTTTGCCGTTTACATATACATGTACTCCACAGGACAAGTATTCCACCAACAACACATTGCTCTTTGTACTACATGTTCTACAGCTCACGAACACTAGCTCATACCTTTCCCTCTTGAGGGCGTCACAATCCCCGGTCACTCGGCGTAACATATCGCTCAGTTCCTCAGTACGGGCTGAAGTATTGAGAACACAGTAAAGATACTAGGATATTAAATAACTGGAATAACATGAATTTAGAAAATGATGCAAGTCAAGTACAGAGATCTCTCTCTTAGTGGCAACTACAGAACCCTCCCTGATACGGACAGAAATCTATCCTGCTGCTACTATAACTACATCTAGATGGTAAAGACCTAATGCAGCTACACATGCACAATAGGGAGTAGTTTCCACCACAAAATGTCAAGATGAACAGCTGATATCATCATTTGAATGTCAAACTTGGTCATGTGGCGCCTTTTAGCCAATCATATTGTTACTTCATGAAGCTTCAGCCAAGTATCAGCCTATTTTGTTTTCCTGCCTTTTTTCTTCTTTGGCCATCTATGGGAAATTTTCCCACCAAGGAGTTTAAAATAACCCCCTTCTTGAGATGAACACTGGTATCAATAGCATCTCTAGTCAGGTGGTATACCATACACTACTAAAGTCACTACTGAGAAAGATATAAGATCATCCTGTCAGTACTGTATGTTCTCCATTGTCCTGCATTCCACATTTACTTCGTCTGACAAGGAAACTGCTCTGGCAAAAGGTCAGTTAATGTGAAATTGAAAAGCCTCTATAAAAATCTAACAGACATCCATAACAGTTTAATAGCTGACACCTAAATAGAGGTAAGTACCCACTTTAAGGAATATTGTGATCAGTTACAACGGCATCCTGAGTATCGACTTATTAATTATTTTGAACCTTACAACATGTACAATAAGAGTTAAATATAATGATATAAAAAAGAAGTACCAGAATTTACAAATATCAGCCAGCACAAACATAGGGGATCCTGTCAATTAAGCAACCCCATAAGGGGGTCCCATTAGAAGATGGGATGCCCCAATGACGTGATCTGTACTGACACAGTGAGGCGGAGGCACGGCGTTTCGTCTCCTCTTCCCTATGTCTCTGCTCCTCCCATTTTTTGTACCACTCTCTGAGCTCCTGGCGCGCCTTCTGTAGATCGCCACTAGTGTCCCGTAGCTCCTTCTGAAGTCTGCAAAAGGACATTCAACTAATTCAGAGATATTTTACTATGATCAGCACCTTCAGGTAACAAATCTGTATGTACCTTTTAAATTGACCTGAATTTATTCTTACCGTGAGGCTTCAAAACGTAATGCTGCCGTTAAGTCTGTTACCCTGTAACTAGCACCTATACATGCTATACGAGAGCATTATTACAACCATGGTGAACCCTCCTGCAAAAGGCCTCCTGTGAGGGACCTGGAAGAGTGTCTAATGATAAAATTGATTCTTTTAAATTTTAGCACCAACAAACCTCCAAAGAGGGCCCCCAGTTATAGGTTAGCGGAGCTAATGGCAGTGTTATAGTTTGAAACCGAATAGGTAATGAATGTACATATGCAGCATCCTATCTATGATTATAATACAGTGGTCCCTACAGTTTAAAGACATTACTTCTGCCAGAAAACGATGGTCTTAAATTGAAGTAGGTTTAACATGGAAGGATAATTATTATATCATGTATATTGAAGATACAAGTGAGGGGACACCAGCGGTTGGTCTTGAAATATATGGAAGTCTTAAAATGGGAGTTAGATCGAAGGAATAACTAAAGGGTGCTACAATTTCTGCCACGAAGCATTAAGTTCACATACCCTCTATTTTTAGGCATTGTGCTCTTGTATAGAAACCGTCTTAACCACATATATACACTTGACACAGTAAATCTTCTGTTTAAAGGAAATCCCTTTGAATGTAAAATTTGGTCTCTCAAAACAGGTGATTCAATTTGAAGGTAACCACTGGTAATGTAGGTCCTTCAGCTGATCTTTCTCAAGACAGATGGTCTCTCACAGCAGTGGTCTCTCAAGACAGGTATTACTGTAGCAAACCACAGAATAAGTGTTTTCAATAAACTATATCACTTATAGTGATAACTATATGTATGCTCCTACCGAACAATGGTGTCCTGTGCCTTCGCGTCTTGCTGTTGTAGCCGACTCTGAAGTTGCTCAGACTCCTCCTTCTGTTTCCTAGAAACCAGCAGATAGAGAGAAACAAAACCTGAATCAGTGACCTGAATCATGGAAAGTAGCAGGTGTCCAAGATTGATAACTGGTCTTCATTGATGTTTTAAATTTCAAAGAAATTATACCTTTTTAAGCACAGATGACAGCTGGCATTGTTTGATGAGCCCAGACTGTATAAAAGGATTTACTTTCATATTTGCATTACCAATACATTGTATATTATGGTGTTAAAAACAGAATAACACTTACCACATATACTACTACAGGAATTTTTTTTCTACTACTACTACCATACTACCACTACCATTACTACTACATGTACCGGTACTACAATTACTACTACTACTACTGCTACTACTACTGCTACTACTACTACTACTGTCTACTACTACTACTACTACTACTACTACTCATCATCATCATCATCATCATCATCATCATCATCATCATCCTTTATTTTCATTATCTCTGCAGATGACCACAGCCGTGTTCTGCTGGAAACACAAGGCGACAATCCCATTTCGGACTACATCAATGCTTCATACATTCCGGTAACGCTATGACATCATATCACACAAATCTAAACTCAAGAGCCGTCATATTCAGGGTGTAGTATTAGGAGGAGCAGGGGAGGTGGAGGGGTAGTAGTAGTAATAGTAGTAGTAGTAGTAGTAGTAGTAGTAGTAGTAGTAGTAGTAGTAGTAGTAGTAGTAGTAGAAGTAGTAGTGGTAGTAGTAGTAGTAGTAGTAGTAGTAGTAGTAGTAGTAGTAGTAGTAGTAGTAGTAGTAGCAGTAGTAGTAGCAGCAGTAACAGGAGTGGTGGTGGTACTAATAGTAGTAGTAGTAGTAGTAGTAGTAGTAGTAGTAGTAGTAGTAGTAGTAGTAGTAGTAGTAGTAGTAGTAGTAGTAGTAGTGATTAGATTTTGACAAATGTCACCCTAGGGTAAGCATAGGTGTGGTGGTCCGAATTTTGAGCGTAATGGTAAGAGATAGGAGAAATTTTGAGTG
>JAAUYG010134336.1_pt1 | contig 15521 bp, 9 predicted proteins | sample 7278091 | NCBI WGS metagenome assembly JAAUYG01 (sample SAMN14350201, study PRJNA611818) | marine sediment metagenome | isolation source: surface marine sediment (0.6m) | place: French Polynesia: Moorea | collected 2018-08 | reverse complement strand
TGGTGAGAATTTTGGTGATACATGTACATTATACCCAACTAGAAACAAGGATCTTTTACAAGTTTTATGATAAAATGACATAGCCAGAGCATGTTACAGAAGACAGCTCAGGATCAATCTCAAATATTATTTACTAAATCAGACTATTAATAAACCTACACCTACTGCTACAAATTAAAGATGAAAATGCTACGTCATATCCCCATTACACTACATAAACCAAGGATTCATTTACTGTGTACTTTAACTGTAGACTGGTTCTTTCCGTTGCCGTGTTCATGTTTGCACCTATATTCACAGCCTGATACAGATAGACTAACTACCCACTATCACTCTAGGCATCAGTTTACAATGCTTACAGTTATGTTATAGTGGATCTTAAACTAAAACTAAGCAATTTCAACACTGGGATTAGCTGGTGTAAGACATAAAAACACAAAGTTCCCAGTGGATCGGTATGGTATGAAACTCCCAAAAGAATGAGAGTCATCTATGACGCCAATGTGGCATGCCTATCACAAATGTGTACAAGGTAATGCCCATCTGGAAATCAATTGATTGTGCGATTAAGAACCAACCATATTCTGAGCTGATTGCAAGAATTGAAGCATGAGAAAAACAAAGGCATCTGATGGCACACAGTGTTTTCTTCTAATGTGATTTACCATCGGATAATCTGTATAAGAGAGAATCCACCATTGGAAACTCTGGGCTGGGAGTAACGGAAGGTCTGGTCAACAAACTCGAGTCACGAGACAGATATGTACTTAAAGTCAAAAAGCGTTTGGTCCCAATCTGCCCAAGACACAATCACAAATAAAACTTGCACAGAAGATGGCTCAAATAACGGCTGTAATAGTTCCAATAAAACCTGTAACATGAAGTGTATTACAGCAGTGTGTTGGATGGAGTACAGGTCTGGCAACATATATGACCCTACTGCCACTACTCGTGTACAGTGGTATAATTGCCACACAGGTGAGCTATCAATCCCTATCTCCCATTACAAAAGTAAACAAGCAAACAAAACACCACAAAATATTAATCTTAAACTAATAAAACAAAGAGTTAAGATATCTGTAGCCATCACAAAGGATAAAGCGAAGAAGAAAACTAATCTCGATTGCTGTAGACGAGTTTGTTTTTTAGGGGAACATCCGTCGGTCCCTGGGCAAGCTGTTATACTGAGCCGTCACAAGGAACATGGACAGTGGCACCCTGCATTGTTTATATCCCAGCGGATATTGCATTGTTACTGCTGTTAAATAATGATTAAACTTGATACGCAGTACATATATACATACAGACTGGGAAAGACACACACACACACACGCATTTTGTCACAGTGAGACAGGCTCTCTCACACTACATGTGTATTGTAGGACAACAGCTGCCAGTTATTCCCGATAAGCACCAGTGGCTGACCTATGGCAGAAACTGATTTTTCATGGCCACTGTAAAAGCAAGGTTTCCAGCAAATATCAACTCATGCTTTTCATCTAAACGCTGGACCAAAACTTATAAATGATGTAGTGGCAAACGTTATGTAAAACCATACATACATAGTTGATACAATTTTAAAACCACAAAAGTACACAGCAATAGCCCCAAACAAACTAGCGCGACAATTTCTTTAGAACTAAAGACGATCCTCTGTAGCAGTTATTTTTCAACTATCTGATCGTCTTTTGTATGACGTTCAGTTTCAAACAGCACCATCAGGTGCACTAACAGATGCATTTAAATATACAGTTCATGAAAAGTTAGTATACCAGTATTCAGTAAAGTTGATTTGTTTTTGTGAAATTAAAAGTGTTGATAAGTTACAAATGTTAGTTGCAGTTAAAATCAACATAACTCAAAAATACTACCCCTGACAGTTGCTATAGAGACAATTCTGTGGTTTAATGTCTGTTACCCGGTCTGGATTCCTCGAAAATACATTAGCCTCATAGGTTCTGACTTAAGACACCAATCTGAGAAATGGGATTGGCTAACAGTGTGACTTAAGTCAAACCTTAAGACTTGAGTATCTTCGAGAAACTCCAGCCATGCATGGCACAGGTCCATTGTTCTCACAATATTTGAGATTTTTGCACTTTTATACAACTGAAAATATACTTGAGAAAAAATGTTATGATGTAAATATCTTGACAGCCCAGCCCTGGTTGCACAGTTTGTTTTTACAGAAGTTTCCATTCATGAGACACAGATCATATTAAACACACACACACACTGGTCCAGATCAGAAGCTAATATTTCAGGCAAATAGTTGCCTCATATCATCCAAGGCCTTGGTGATTCCTCGCCCAAACCGCTGGCAGTCCTGTGGGGGGGAGAGACACCACAGGTTAGACAAAGCAACAGCAATTCGTGACAGTAACTGACTTATTTGCTTATTTATACAAAAGTACTACGATATCTGTGGACTTGCTTCAGGATTTGAGCTTTCAAATAGCCTTAAGTCCAAGGCTTGAGCTCTCTCATAGCTTTTAATTCTAGGCTTAAGCTTTCTCATAGCTTTTACCGAACTACAAGTTCCAAGAAAAAAGTTTCAAAAAGGTTACAAGTGGCAAAAACATATATAATCATTATAGCGGTACATGCAATCTTAACAGCAACTGAAGGAAGCAACTAAAAGAAGCAACTTTAGTTTTGTTTATTATTTTTTTTTAGCAATTTGATAGTCGCTGTAATTTTTAATCAATTTACACCCTCCCACACAAAAGAAAGGTGTGAATTACAGTTTCATTGCAGCCTCTCTTGCATGAGATATGGAAGAAGATGACGTCCTCTCCAGCAACAATATAGGACACTCCATAGCCGTCATCTGCCACCTTAAAGACAGGTAAAGGCAAAAATAATCAATAAACAAATAGGACACTGGTGAGCAAACAGTAGAGACATGTAAACTCTGAAATAAATATTGTAATGCTTATAATAAAGATCATGTGTTCACGACTGAGAATCCATTTCATACAATAAACTCATCGCAGTGAAACCATGTGGCACAATGGTATAGTTTTACACTCCCCTCTAATAATCGTCAAATTAGGTTGAGGGCTTCATCTTTTGTTGTTTACCTTATGGTCGATATATAATAAACAAACATAGTAAAGCAAGCTATCATTTGGGCACTATGACCTAACCATGAAGGCAAAGGTGTGAGTGGTAATCAACTTGCCAATATTTGTTATGCAAAATAGGAGTACACTGTATATGTTGACTTTGTGACTCATAATAAGACCACCTCAGAAAACAGACCACTTCCCCAAACTACATTTACAGTCCAAGATTGTATGTTATTGCTAGACTCCAGATTCATCTACTGGAATAAAATACTTACCTATCAGTTATATTTTGAAACCTTAGAGCTAACATTTCAGCTACTCCAATGGGTCTTGGCCACTGTACGAATGTCAAGGCCATCACAAGAGACCTCCCCCACCATCTTGTGTCTCGTGTCAAGCTGACCAACCTGATCATGTGACAGCCCTGACATATGCACAGTGACCAAAACCACCTGGGACAGCCAAAACATCTGTGGTTTCGAAACAAAACTCTGAGATATAAGATTTCTCTTCCTCTGCATTTATAGCGTTCAGTAATCCCAGAAATAAGACCACCTCACAATTAAGACCAGTTCAGAATGGTCCTGTCTGTGGTCTTAATTCCCAGGTTTCACTGTACTCCACACTCACTGGACCGAATCCTCCGCCCGCTGAGATCAGTTCAGGATTCTTAGAGAGGTCCAGCTTCTCTGTTTGCTGATGGGGCGTCTGTAAATAAGAAATTATATTCTTGTCAAAGTCTCTACCTACAGAAATACATGTATTATCATCCTGCCACTTTAAAATAGACCCCATTGTATGGGAAGCAACTTTACCTAGGCTGTTTTGTTTGTGATAATCATAGCCTACATAAAAGACATTTCATCCAACTTCCAAGGTTATATTAGCAGTAAGCGGTCTTGCCCTTTTTTTCTGTAGGCACTTCACATGCAAGATTATTAGTGGGATAACATAGATAAAATCCTCTACATGTAGCCCTCTTTATCCATACAAAATTTGAAAGTTCAAATCAATTACACTTATATGTTTTTTGGCACTTAGTGATAATTTTACTAAAGTTCTCTGATTAAGGTTTCTCTAGCAGGGAAAGTTCATAAATCACCATGTATGTATATTTTTTTTATTATTTTCTTGTATAAAATTGAGCAAACTCTAACTTCAACATATTCAAAACAGTCGGCACGGAACAAAGCCTTCAGTGTAAACAGGCAAATTCACTTGAAAGCAAACTTTGTGCCTTACCAGTCCAGGTTTCCACCAAGGCTGTATAAATTATGCACATTGTTATAAATGGGTTATTTACTTTTCATTGAAATTAAATTTACCCTAAATTTAGCATCAGTATTTCAAGTGAATTTTTAAGTGCTGGATCAACTGGAATGGAATTTCCTATTTTGTTGTTGTTGTTTGGTATGAGTCCACAGAACCACACCAGGGACTGATCAGTGCTGATAGATGTTTCAATACTAGGTGTACTGGTATAATAGTTTATAGTAACAGTATCAGTAGTTTTACAGTAAAACCTGTAATGATATATCACTGCCATGGGACACCACCTGTGTTAAAAGACAACAGATTAATGTTGGGAAGTCCTGAAATTTAATGTACATAGTTGAACCTGTCACCAGAGACCAATGACATGAAGAGACGCGAACACCGTGGCACCAGGCAGAGTTTAGAGAGTGGATAAAATCCCTCACCAAAAGAGGGTTTGAATCTGTCAACGTGTCAGGCCACTAACTGTCACACCATGACATCCACAGCTTACCTGACTGGTAGACAGCCGCCACGGTTCACTGAGCACCTCTTTCAAGAACGGAGACTCGATGCCCAGATACTTAGATACCACATAGAGACAGAAGAGATGTCTGTCAATGCCCTGGCCAGTCATAGCCCGGCGGTAACTCTGCTGATGGTACTCCGTCGCCTCACGTAACAACGCCACCCGCTCGGCATTCTGGGTAAAAGAGTAATTCAAAAGGTTAAGAACCAACACATGAAGCATTATGACACAATACTGAGCATAGGATATATCACCAAGCAAATACTTTCAATGATCTTTTTCTTGGTTCCAGAAACATATGCAATTATTGCAAATTCTTGCCTCACTCTCCTCAGGATTTAGTTTGCACAAGTAGCATGCCATAGAAACACACATTGTATTTTTCACACAGTCACGTACCCAAATAAATTTGCTATGTTTCAGATTCGAAAATTCGGCAAATGAATAGCCCGTTTCACTGATTTATTGGTTGGAATTACCGTTTTGCTCCTGTCGTCCATTGATTTGACAAAAGCTGCAGACTCGATCGTGCAGGAACGCACGGTTTCTGTTCTGCCTTCACGGAACAGACGGGTCATAGACGCCTCATAGGTCAGGCAGAATTTGCCGGCATCCTGAAAATTATACATGTATACAAATTACTTTGATAGTTAACCTAATTCTAGCTTCCTCTTACAAAGCATGTATACATGCTAACCTTCATGCAGCCAATAAGTTTTCCTTAATAGAGCAGTTGGTAGTACCTCAACTGAGTTTGTTTCCTGAGGGCTGTAGACTGGTGGGCTGTACTTAGCTAGGGCTCAAAATTAACACCGTCCCACTATCCTTACAGTGTCCTAGTCATTGTAGAATGTTACCTTGGAAGGACTGAAATCTGTTATCAGCATGTAAATCGGGACATTTCAAAGGCCACCATGAAACAACACTATGTGCAATATTACCGTATTAGGGATGGTATATATTACAGTCTGGGATAATTTTCTGGATGGTCTACTGTTCAAGTTGAATTTCAAACCCTGCTTTAATAGTGTTAATGGACAAAGTAAACAAGCAGTGAGCCAACAGCACATTTAGATGTGTGTTGTTTCCTGCAGTTACTATGGATATTTCCCATTCTTTGTGAAACCAGCACAGTGCAAACCCTTACTTGGCATTGGTATTTTTCACATTTTTTTACAACCTAAATCGTGTATATCTGTCAGTCTGCCTCTGGTGGTTGAAACCTCACCCTATAGTAAGCCAGCTGTAAGCCCATCTGGATGAAGGCATCCGGACTCATCCTACATTTCTTCATGAAGCCTTTCCCGAAGGCATCATGCATCATGACATGCAGGTCGACGTCGTTCAGCAGGTCCCTGGCTATGTCCAGACTGTTCTCTATCTGGGTCTGGCACTGTAGATAGACACAGCACAGGATGCTCAGCACAAAAGAGTGGGCAACCTGCCTTGACAGACCACTGCCGTAACAGTTCAACTGTCCTTCAAAACTAGTATATATACATTTCTGGCAACAAGGACCTACATTTCCATCTACATTGTACCGGTATAATGTAACAGTATAAAGACCACCGTTCCTGCCAGATGACATTTTTCACGGCGGGTGGAGTGCTCTTTCAAGACAGGTTGTATTGCTTCTACAGTATATTATCTCTCATTGGGCCTTCATCATAAATGTGTAGACAAATCTCTCATTATCACAACATGTGTACTGCCCATCTGACAACTAAATTTTTGAAAAAAAAATATTCACATATTTGGATGACTAAGTAACTAAGCACAACATGTGTTAACAAAGGAAGTTATCTTGCCTCTTGTGGTATCTCCCACTGCAGGCGTATAGGGTTTGGAGGAGGGAAGGGTGGCTCTCCTTTAGTGTGTCCGTCCTCGCGGTATCTAAGATCACGAGTTGGAGGAAACATGAGAAACATTGCAAGGAAATGGGAAAAGACGCGGAGTGCAAACTGTCGAGGTCCATTTACTCCCACAGCCAGCTGTGTAACACTGACTCAGTCATTAACTTTGCTTCACCTTAATGTACAGTTACAGCAACTTGAGACTGTTCAACAGGATTGATCCCATGAGAAATGGGTATTCCAACTGGTAAGTTACCATCAAGTTAATGGTTAAAGTTACATTAAATATCAATCTAACAGCTTCACATGAGCTACTGGTACTGAGTAGCATATATATTGCATTTGTAGTTTTAATTAACATTGTTATAAAAAATAATCTACTTTGATAGGTTTTTGTGCTTTACAATAACTTCCATAACAGCACTTCATGGAATGTAAACAAAACGAACAACACTATGAAAGGATACACATAGTGGCAAATAAATTCTAATTCACTAGGTATCGGGAGCATGCATTCAGTTCACTATACAGATACAGTACAGTTTACTCATCATGCAGATCATGCTTTTTCATTCAGACCCAAATCAAACTGGATACTAGTATAACCGTCATCATTACTCCATACTGGTCAAAAATTTCTTTCACTACTAATGGTCATGCCATGATTAATGATGCAGAAAACCAATCAACTGGTCCACTCTGACAAGGAACTCAGTAGACAAGCATTCGCAAACAAGCATGAACATTCACTGCACAACTTGAAGCTCGGTACGGAGCAAGAACAGGTGAAAGGTTGTGTTATGGTTATTAATAGGTAGTAAAGTGGTGAATAAAACGTTAACTGTTGGTTACCCCATTTTCACTTCGTCAGAGGTTGCGCTCTCCCATACATGAGCCATGATTGGTGCGTCAGCCCTATCGTCAAGAAGGACAGGGGAGAGGGGGTGATGGAGGTAACAGAAAGAAGGGAAGCCAGGAATGTTTGTTCAGGGATTAAGCGGTTGAGAGGTTGGTTTAGATAATATGTTAAAAGGACGGAGAGTGTTGAAGTTAAATAGTTGAAAAGGGCGGAGAGAAGAGAGAACAAATATTCATTAGTTCTGAATATTCATTAGTTCTGAATAATAAGCTACGAAACACAGCTCTAACCAATGCTAGGCATGTGCAACTTGATGTTATACTGGAAATCCACAAAATATCAACATTATATGTACATTTGAAGAAGCAAACTTGGCTCAGCGTATCCACTAAATGTGCAATGGCAATCTGAAACAGAAGCTGTTAAGATAGCCAGGAATTCGGTTTGCTCATCTGTAATGAGAGCCCTATTTACTCAGATCTGGAAGCAAATTTTTATGCAGCACTCCAGTAGGAGGTTTTTACATGTACTCTATTACTGTAAGCCAACTTACATAAAATAACGTTCAGGATCCAGAAAGATAACATATGTACCACAATCTTTGAGCACTAACCATGCAGCAAAGCCAATAAATTTCTCAATGTTTCCGCAGTTTTGTGATGGTAAGTGGCAAGATTATGCTATAGACTTGTGTTAATGTGTGTTTTTTTCGAGTGTTTGCTACTCAAAAGCTTTTGTAGTCATAATAGCGGCTCCATGTAACTTGGCTTCCATCATCATCCTTTTAGCCTGCCAAAATGCTCATGATGCTGCTTAAATTCTTTTCCGGAAAATTTCAAAAGCCTAATAATTATTAACTTTATAATACACACACATTGTGAGATTGGAGGGTTTTCTAGCAAAGCTAATTCCAGCTGAAAGTCTGTTTTGTAAAACTGGTTGGCTTTCAAAATCGAAACTCATTTCATCTTGCAGGCAACAAGGGCACTGCAAGTGTCTCTGGATTTAGTGATATTTTAGTGCAATACCACAGACATGTGTCAGTGAGTGTTTCTCAGTCCCCCTAAATTGTTGCAAAAGTGCACCAAACACTACTACAGCATGCTGGGTTACAAAGGGCAACATTAAGCAAGCAACGAAGGTCTAAAATTGAAATTTTTACATGCACAACAGAGTAATAACAGGGCCAGTTGCTCAAAATTTGTATCACCTCACGCAAAGCAGAGGCTTATTATGAAATGTTATTCTCTTTTTCACCAAGTGCTGACTCAGTATATGTTATTAACACCATTTCTGCCTTAAAATATACAAGACATTATAAAAGTAGAGACAAAAGGTCTACACCACACAATTTGTGCTCAATTTCAAGAAACTGGCCCTGGAGGCATGTTTGTGAAAATCATGATAGCAGGGAATGACTGAAAATACAAGTAAAAAAAAGGAAAAAGATTACAAGACCAGAAGAATGCATATAAGTCATGTACAAATGAAGCTAGAGTTTCCTTTGCAATAGATACTCCCACATAAACAGTTTCATGAGTGCCATGGGTAGTGTAAGTCAGCAGAAGCATCAAATTTCTAGTTCCTGTTAAAATACCCCCCCCCTCCTCCCCCCTCCCCCAAGCGATAGGTTGGCACTTCACCTTTGTCCTCAAAATTATTTTCCGATTAATATATAAGATAGTGGAACATATTTTTACAGAATTCTTACAGCAAATGCACATATAGCCAATAAACTGGTAACGTGCAATAATAGCTAAAGCAAAGGCAAATTCACAGCTTCATACCGGCCTGGTGAATAGTAGTACAGAGAACATACAGCCGCTAAATTAAAATACAGTCACGTCAAGCATAGACTAGTTTCCAGACAGCAGCCTAGAACATTAGATGAACTCAGACGTAGAATTTCACGCTAAGTTCAAATGACGAAATGCATAATTCAATGCACTGGTACTTGAAGGTTGTGTGACTCCCCCAATATTTATCTTTCAAAGCTGCTCATTTGAATACTAGCCGCCAAATTCCTCCACACATATTAAAATACAATGGATGCCAGGCACCATGGGGGCTGCCAGAGTTGGCGCTTGTTGCCTACCCAGTCTTAGCTAGATCTTCACATAACAAGTGTTCCCACAGATAGGCCATTGTGGGAGCATCTGCCCTGGAGAAAGATAGGAAAACACAGCTAGAATAAAGGTGCTCCACACAGAAACGAAGGCGATCATGTGTGAAGGATCGCCATTTTTCATAGGCAGATGGTCTGAAGCAAATGACATTTGTTGACAGTAACCAAAGGCATAAAGGTTGTGGCATACAACTCAAAATTAAAGCAAAAAACTAAATAAGAAAACACTGATAATTGCAGATAAACAATGTCAAGTCTTGTGATACACAATGATAAAGGTAAAGATTACTGGACCAAAGTGCTTTTTAAATGTAACCAAGTAATCATCAAATCACTTTGGTTAAAATACCTATTAAACTCAACAGCAACAGACAGACCACAGAATTTATTTACCTGTCTACTTGCCATAAATAACTGAACATAATCCCCTCCCCCAACATAGGTAACTTTAAATCGCTGCTGCTTGATAATTTACATTCACCAGTGCAACTCCAGAGACCGTCTTCCAAAGTTTCTTTCTTAGTGCAAGTTCTGTGGTATTTTTCTTATAAAAAAACCACCAACAGAAACATGTAACTTACCATGAGTGTTCAGCATTGAAGCCGATCTGAAGTATACAGAGACAAACGCAAAGTTAGCTCATCATAACAATTTAATACCGTAACAACTTTCATGTCTTATTATAAAGATGAAGTCCAGATAGGTTGTGCTCAAAGTGTAGGATACAGTGAACCGATTAGCATGTGACGAGACTGAATGTTTGTGTCATTGAAATCTTGCTTGTGATGTGACAATCTTTTGCCGTGTCAGTCAGTCATACCTTGTCACGAAGATCGTTATGCAATCCTATGCATGCATTCTAACCAAACTCCTCACAGAAACACACACACACAGTTGCCTATGTGTTATTATAGGTTGACTGTCCGATGTAAAGCTCGATTCATTCGTCCTTACCCTGCCATTAGAGCACACCACCATGGTGAAGGACTTGTCAAACCATCGGTCGTAGCCTTTTCCATGGAGCATGGATCGTCCAAACTTGTCCAGCTGAGTTGAGTCATTCTGTAAAGAGAATATTTATACACCATATACTTTAATTTTATATACAAACTTTCCCATGCCTACAGCAGAGTTTAAAAGAAATTTAAATTTTTATGATAATCCGCTATTAAAGCAAATTACTTATAACTGAGAATTTTCCACACACATATGTTTACATATGTAATAATATGTATCTGTAATGTCAACCAGTACAAAGAATCAACATCTGGCCATGCTGATATACCCTACTTACCGGATCATAATCGTGGGGTTCATCATCCAACACCAGTACAAATGCAGACTGGAAACAAAGAAAGACTGCCATCAACTAGACTGCAAGTCTCAAAATCAGTCAATCATTATCAATCAGCAGGTTTCTATTGTGCCATTTCAAAACTGTGGTTGTGGCTGGCAGGCCATACACAAAACCAAAATTCATGTGCATGAGGCACTTGGATGTATAGCAAAGTCATATACTTTTGTAACTGACAATAATTAGATATAACTTTGTGGAATTAATTTATATATTGAACACACTTATGGGCCAAGTTGGGTCTGTTCCAAGGCTTAATCTTATCTCCCCATGTATGTAAAACACACAAATTCACACAAAGAAACATGGAAATTTTAAACCACAAAAAGAGCAAAACTCAAGAATGATGCCAGATCAAGGTAATAAAGTTCCAGTCAAAGAATATTTAACAGTAATTCCACATGTATTACCTTTTCAATGGCATCCAGTGAGTTCTTGTTTATGCCCTTGGAGAAGTAGGCCTTGCGAGCCTTGGCCCAGGGAATGCGGTCAGCCGCTGTGAGGGCGGCGAGGTGCTCCTCCCCTGGGGATGGGTCAGGCTCAGCATCCACAATCTTCTGCAGCATGCTGGAAATAGGAACAGAATGAATCTATGGAAAATCAGATTCTATATACCACATTCGTGTACATCAAATACCCTTGCTACTTAAAAGCAAAAATTATCTTGCAGTTGTTCAATATGTAGATTTTGCCCAGAAACCCTTGGTACAACTGAGACACCCAGAGGCTTAAGCCAAGGTCCTTCTTGCAATTGCTCATTATGCATGGATGCAACTTGATTTTTACAAACCTCTGATATTACATGGTGTTTATCTTAAGAATTATATCTTTCTATGCTGTATAAAGCTAAAATTATCATACCTACATATGATCTGTTTAAAAGGTGGACAAGCAGCCATTACATTACAAGCCATTACACCATTACAAGCAGAACATACATTACCGGTATACAGATTACGGAGTTCATAATTAATAAATCTTTAGTACAGTCACTTTCACTAATAGTTGTGAATATAATTTTACGAGTTACCCACAGCCGATCACTTACATTTCCAGTTGAGGAGGTGTCATCAGTTTCCCTCTGTAATGGATGTACACTTTGTAATAACAGCCCCTGTGATACACCACAATGTGGCGACTGTCAGAGACATGCATCAGGGTATCTGAGATGGGAAAGAACACAGACAATGACATCTCCACGGTATACATACTCTCAACAAATTGAGTATTCCCCATAAAAAATAGCATATAGTTAATTTGATTTGCTGAAGAGCGGCTATGACACAGTGAAAATCTCTCTCCAGCGCATGACCACATGGCTGTTTAGATTTCACGAAGTAATTTCTGACATTAAAATAATCTCGGTGATTTTGACAGCATGGGAAGTTAGATGATTTGTTACCTGTTTCAACACCAGGGATCCGACATGTATTAAACTGTCTTTCGTACTGCCATGAACAGAGAGGAACGGTTTTGTTGAGAAGAATCTGAAAAGAAAGGAGAAATTTAAAATATCAAAACACACCCACTCATATAGAAATTTTATATGAAAATTCAGATATCAAACTAACTCTATACTTATATACTGCCTTGTATTATTGAGAGTGACTGCACAGAATTTTCACCTATACATCTTATTCAGGAAAGGAATACTTCAAGAACAGCATATGAGGTTTATATTTAGCACCTAATCTCACCCTAATGTCATATATGGCGATGAGGCATTGTTGATTCTTCAGATCATTCACAGCGACAGATTACATGTTCAAATCATTTGAGCCTAATAAGCAGTACTGTAAACCAGTAGCATTTTGCTATGCCATTATGGTACAAACTGTTAAATCTGGCTGAATTCAAGGTTAGAGAACAGCTTCAGGAAGTAACCCCCAATGACATTCCACACATGTCTTACTGGACTAAGTTCCTCCCTGGCAATGGATCTTCTGTACTGTAGGAGGCCGTACACTACATTGGCGGCACGAGCAACTTGTATATTCGTTGGATGGCGTAACACAGCATCCTTATAAACAGCAAGTATTGTATTCCCTAGTACATGTATTGGATAGTAAGCAAATATGATTTAACACTGAATACATTGTTATTATCAATTATTACAATATATATTTATGTATATATAAATATATCTATTCATTAACATTTTCAAATATATATACATACATTACACACATACATGTAATATCTGTCCACTTAACCAGAGATCATGCTGTCCTGGCTTATCAATATTTATCTAGAGGTATCAAGATCAAGCATAGTAACTCTTCGACACTATAGGTATAAAATTTCGAGTACACTCAATATTGAGTACACTCAGCATTATTTACCATTCCATAGTAGTTAGAGTTGACCATGATCGGAGAACGTCCTCTCAAATATACATACTCCTCCCACCAATCCGACACCTGCAAGGCCATGCCATGTATCAAACAGTCAGTGAATAGCAGACGTAACACATCTTGGCATAACATAACAGGGTCTTCCTAAATGAATGTGACAGTACATGTTGCTTACTATTAAGTCCTTGAATGCAAGAGAAAAAAATATTTTTTTTGTCAAAGTAATTAACACAAGAAGACACTGCTAAGTAGACTTGTCTACATACCTATTATACAGCTATTCCATATACTTACATAGTTCGTGGCCCACCAAGATTTAAGGACAACATATCTCTGCAGCTTCGGTCCGATTCCCTTTGCGAACTCTTCCACTAACTTCTCCATGCGTGCATACTTCTTGTCATCCATCAGCGGTCTCACAGACCTCAGGTACTGAAACATGACCGACAAATACATTGACCTGATAAAGTCAAACAATTAATCTGTAATTTTCTTGTACACAAAATGAATCCTTACTACAAGATAACAGGCTGACATATAAGATATTCCCACTATGCACTGGAGCGACTGTCACTACCATCTGGGTGTATGAAAGATAAATTATAACTTCTTTAAGCCCCATCAACAGTATGAAGTATTAAGTACACAAGTCAACAGCTGGGAAAGCAGAAAACTATCACAGTCAGACATATTTTTTAAGGACACCGCTTCCAGTGACTACAGTTGAAAGTCCTGAACCTCATAAGCAAGTACCTGCTGGAAGCTTAAATTCCAGAAACTGTCAGACGTAGGGCCAGCTTCTGAAAAAATCTTAAGTTTAAAAACAATGAACTGACCGGTAAGTTCATGAATCAAACTGGCAGCCTTAAGATCACCAGTGGACTTAAGATTTTTTGAGGAACTGGATCCAAGTATTAAACCAAGTCCTAGTCTACCCTACACTTATATTTAAGACCTTATGCTTGTGAGAAAATATCCTTACTCTGTCCATGGTGTCCTTGAGGGCAGGTACAGGCAGCTTCGGCAGGGAAGCCTGGTAACTGTACAGCAGTGGGTGGCGACCTCCAAACAGCTTCACCAGACCCTGGAAACACAGAACCAAATTGAAGGCAAGTGTACTCAGTACTGGCCCTGTTAAAGTACCGAATGGAGATGTGTGAGTAAATACAACATAAGGGGTCACTTCGTTACCTATGTTTATAATACAGACAATTTCCTTGCTAAAAATGGTCTATTTTCTGACACAGATTGTACATGCACCATAGCTAGCATACATTCTGTCAGTATACTTGGCTATAATACAAGCAAGTAGCATTCCTTAAGTGGGACAGTAAAACATAATTCTAATTTGTTTTATCACTACATATTACTGGTATAACTTAAAATTTCTCACCAATTATTACAATAAATTTCTTTGTATAACCATCTTGATCTTCTGAGGAATAAAGACTAAGCGGATATTTAGGTAAGTTACTGATGCCTGTGAGGACTGACCACCCAAGCCTTGGTTCTCAGTGAAATTTTCCCTCTGCCCTCATACATCCAGCCGTGGTAGTACAGCAGGCCTTTGAGGATGTAACGCAGAAGCAGAATACCAGCCAGCCACAGCAGAGTACCAAACAGCAGTACAACAAGATAATCAGGCCACTCGCTGGTCAGAGCACGAACACTAAAATAAATAACAACACCTCTGTACAGGTAATTTAGCTTCCAAACCATGGCAATAAATCTATACCTCAATGTTTCTAAGGCATCAGAATACAACCTACAGGCACTGGCACAAAACAATATCAAACAATTAAAACTTAAGCCTGTGCACATGTACATCCAAATGATTATGGGTATACATTTAACATAAAATATTGCCTGGTTCGAGTTTTATTTTGTAACAGAAAACTACGAATCGCAGATCAATATTTAAGACTCATATCTGAATCATATATCAATATTTAACAGCCATGGCGAGTCGCAAATCACTCTTTAACAGAAATGGTCTAGTCACAGACCCGGGTCACAGATCACTCTTTAACAGAAATGGTCTAGTCACAGACCCGGGTCACAGATCACTCTTTAACAGAAATGGTCTAGTCGCAGATCAATCTTTAACAGCCATGGCCCGCAG
>JAAUYG010038695.1_pt1 | contig 15526 bp, 7 predicted proteins | sample 7278091 | NCBI WGS metagenome assembly JAAUYG01 (sample SAMN14350201, study PRJNA611818) | marine sediment metagenome | isolation source: surface marine sediment (0.6m) | place: French Polynesia: Moorea | collected 2018-08 | reverse complement strand
CTCTAGGCCTATTCAGTACATAGAAATAGACCTGAGAAATAAGACCACCTCAGAATTGAGGACAGTTTTTCACAGTCCCTTGGGTGTCCCTAATTCCCAGGTTCCACTGTATATTGAAATGGCAATTCAACATCAATGATGATGCAAATAATTGCGTATAAAATCCATACTGGCACCCTATAATGGGAGTAAAACTAGTTCTTGGTCTCGGAACAAATGCAGAATACATGTCCACAAGAAACTTTAAAAAAGTGTTCCAAAATTAATCGACCACTGTACATCAAGAGAAAAGGGAATGGCTTCCTCAACCAATATTGCAACTATGTACGATAAAATCGCTTTGAACTCTAAGCCATATGAGGCCTAAAAATTACATCATATATATGATAGTAATGGCAGGAAAGCCTTGAATGGAGGTTGATTGTCAAAGAAATTGTCCTCAGTAGACATCCTTGGTGGCTCCGACCTTTCTGAGATGACGGTGTCTGTAAGGGTAATGCAGGAAGTCTGAAAGGAAAAGCTTTTAGGGATCCTTTTCAGGTCTCGCTTATACAGTGGAACCCCGGAGTTAGACCACACAATTAGGCGTTAATATCTATGGACAGGGCCAAAGTGGTTGTAATTCTGAGGTAGTTGATTAATTCTGAAACAAAATACCATTGGTGTGTGCATGTAAAACTCTTAACTGACTGAATCAGATGATGATCTAAATTCTGGGATGGTGTTGCATCCAGGATTGTGTTACAGTGGGGGCAACAGCGCGCTCAGACCGAGGGGGTAAAATGGTTGTCTTCATCGATCAGATCGATGGGTCACAGGTTCGAATGGGACACTTTCATCTTTCACCCGTGTGCTGCTTGGCCCAGTTTAGCCAGCCATCACTCAGATGTGCAGAAAATTGGCCTAAACTCGAAAAATTTCATTTCATTTCATTTCCCTGTGGTTTCTTCCCCCTGAAATTGCATCTAAAGATATTTATACTGATTTGGTTTGCTGGACTTATTACAATAGCATTATATGCCGTTTCTTTATAAAGATATATGATAAATATTTATTTGGCATGGACACCATGTATCGCATACATACTTGTGTGGTGTTCCCATTATTCTAAACTTGCTAAACACTATAATTATCAAATAGATATCAATAACTTATAACTACATGTATAATCTTCTCAGATTGACAGCGCATTGTAACCCTGCTACATGCTGAATTCAAACATTTCCTTTTTCCTTTGACCAGGTATACATGATAAAAACCCAATGTGAAAATATTTGCATAAATCCTATGTCATGTCGTTTGAGTTCATTGGTGTGGTAATTTAGAGGTAAGAGGTTCGCTTGCAGAACGTGATCAGAACAGTGGAAATTTCAGGATTCTTGGCCGTTTTTCTCAATTAAGGCAGCGACTGAGAAAGGCAAAGTGCTTTGCCTTGCCACCAGCCAGCCACGCCAGGGGACTGATGTAAACAATGGCGACTCGGCAGTATTTGGCCGCGGCAGTCTGTTTGAAGGCTTTCGTGTCATGCCCCAGAAAGTAAACTCTCCTGGGAGGGGTAAACGGTCTAATTAAGCAGCTTGAGCTGAATTCTGATCAAGTATAGGGTTGACCCGTCAAGTTGCTCGGGATGGGGAGGCACTGGTCTTGGGTGGAGAGCAATAACCAATAGGAAATGTAGCATGATGGTCAGTGGTCAGATAGGTACCATCCGTTCCCCACTTCCAACCCCAGCCCCAAGGTCTTGTTTCTGTCTGGGATGTCCATAGGAATAATGGACCTGTCACATTCATGTCTTGGCTCCCATAGCAGTGCTAAAATAGAAAATTATGTGGTGATATGCATGTTGTGTGGTAGAAAAGTCAAACTCAAAGTTAAAAGGCCAGCGGTATATAAATTGTAATATCACATGGTGACCTTTATAGTTTTGAAGGAATAAGTTTATAACTTTCTGCTTGCATGATTAGCAAATTCTCAAAGCGAGATTGAAGTTCTTGTACATGTATGATGTAATTTTTCCATAGCTCTGGTTTTATAGTAAAGTGGTATTATTTTGGTGTGGCCCCAACACAGTAGCAGATGAGTAACAAGCTGGATTAACACTAGAATAGTTGGATAATACCACTACAACAGCTGGATTAGCACTGCTACAGTTAACAGTATGACAATAACTCACCATCTTAAGTTAATCTATTTGAGGAAATTATTGGTAAATTATTGCAATTATAATATTAGCTTTTGCAGTTCCTATAAAAGTGACTTCCAAATCATTATTCAATCTTTTCTTGCACGTTTCTGCTAATTTTCTGTAGTTCATGAGTAAATTAAAACAGTATGATCCATGAAATATATCGATGGCTACGTATACATGTGCATATGAAATTCTGTACCACTCCTGCAGTGCTAGAGGTTCTGCTGCTCTGTTTATCACTCAGGACATAAGAGCTGGAGACTGACTGGCTGGCTCAGAGTCAGGATATTGGCCTGGATTGGGACATCACTGCATCTCCATGGTGTGGTGTTTCAACAGGGTAGCACTATAAAGACTGGCCACAGGTCATACTCAAGCCATCAAGCTTGATGAACCTTGTTCCAGTTGCTATGAGACTGAAAAAAGTGACAAAGCGCCTATAAACCCTGTCGACTCATGCACCCACTCACTTATAGCAGTCACATGTTTCGTCATAGAGATTTCTGTTTGTATCTCTTTCCAGCACACTTGTGCCTAAAGCCAATGCATGGCTGCAAGACAATGTCGATATCCACCTCGTCCGATGTGAGACTATTGAAAAGAAGATATGTCGACTGGATGATGTCACATCAGATGATACCATGTTCACACCCAAACTGGATACTGCCATTTATGTCAAAGGCCTTAGGTAGGTCAAGCAAGTGCATGTACACTTGCAGCATGATATAAAATCATAGGTATGTTATAGATATCCTATTAAGTGTTAATAATATATTTTACTGGGATGATGGCATGGATAACCCTATTAACATGTGATATTTACTTCTCCTGTTCTCGGAACTAAAACGCCCACTCTTGACGTGAATGTTTTTTTCTCTACAGAAGCAACTGTCATTCTCGTTGCAAAATTCCAACAATCAGTTTATAAGTCACCATGAAATGGAGCACAAATAATCAAAATACTTAAAGTTTCTCATTTTTAGTTCATCAAGTATGCAAAACTCTTTAGTTTTTAAACCAGCAGTGTGGAATTTGCCAGCGTGGCAGTTTTCAGAGCTATTTGCCTACCACAAGGTCATGACCCCAGTTATGAAAGCAAAACATTACCCACTTACAGTGGTCCCTCTATTTTAAGACGACCTATGGGACCATGAAAATGTGGTCTTATACTGCAGGTGGTCGCAAAATAGAGGTTCAATAGTACACAAAATTACACTTTGAGGCCAATTTAAGGGGTCCTATAGTTAGAGTGATCTTAAAATAAAGGGTTGTAAAACAGAGGGACCACTATATAACTTTACATGTACAAGTTTATTTTCTGAAAAGAGTCTGTGATGGTTATATTTATAACAGTTAGAAGCTCATATAATTTTAAAAAGTCATCCCAAATTGTTACATTTGAATTTGCAAAGAGCTTTACCAATATGTGCCTAATCACCTATGTATCCACGAGATTTCTTGGTGCAAAATGGTACATGTAGAATAAATGGTATATGCTATCGATTACCTTTAATATTGGTTAAGGGGAGAGGTGGATGGCCGAGTGGTTAAGGTACTGGACTCTCAAGCACGAGATCGTGGGTTCGAGTCCCGCCATAGGTCTTCTGTACCTAAAGTCCTTGGGCAAGATTTGTACCCCAAATATGCCTTGATGTGATCGTTAATATGCAATTGCTTGCTAGTCAAGAACCTCTTAAAATAAACCCAAGTTTAAAAAAAAATAATGGTTAAAGGAAATGTCATCCCAAACTGTCACATTTGAATTTATAATACATAAGCATCCAGAGATTTCATGGTGCAAAATGTAAATAGTGCTTGTAGAATAAATGGTACAGGAGAACCCTGTTTAATGGTCTCCTCATTAATCAGGTCATCCTCATCAATCGGGTCATGTTAGAGAGTACCAATGAAAGCTATATTGTGTAACATCTATTGTATAACAGGACTTTACTAATCAGGTCACCTCTCTATTCAGGGTTATAAGGTCAGGTCACCTCTCTATTCAGGGTTATAAGGTCAGCTTTCAGGTGCAAAAGGCCGAATATAACCTCAGTATTAGGGTCACTTTGATCAGCAGTAGTAGTAGTAAGTTATTTATTATAGTCTCATATTCCATTTCATAAATACCTGCATACAATTTCAAAACATGGAATTCAACCCCTCCGGACTTACAAGTGACTTTAATGAAAACAGGGATAATAAAAAGGAATACTGAACTCATCGGTAGTTTGCATCTATACAAATCATTTGTGTCTCCTTCCAACGAGAGCCTTTTATATAGAATATCCTCATGTATATTGAAAGCAGAGTTGAGATACTTTGCAACTTCTCTGCTATTATGTTGCATTATGTAAATGAATTTATCTATGATTGCAAGGTCATAAAATTCTACACAGCTGCTTTGAGCAAACTCATATAAAGCGATGCGGCATGATTCATACTCAGGACAAATACGGAGAAAATGAAACTCATCTTTAACATTACCATTTCTACATGTTACAGGCTCTCTCATCTGCCTGAACACCAGCTTAGCGACCTGACTCAATGCATGCAATGTGAAGAGGTAGCATACCTGCTCTGATTGGGCCAAAAGTGATCTTTGCCTTCATGACATGAACATATTAATATACTCTTCCCTCTGAAAGGATTCTTTAAACTTACATAGGTTATCTGTTTTGTTTTTAAACTTATTGCATGACCGCTGTGATCAGCAGATATTTAAAGGTGTGAATACATTAAAATGCATAGTTAGTAAACCGGATACAATGCACAGTTATTGTGAAGCCATGTGCAAGAGATTGGTAACATTTTGAAGTTTGATACTGTAACAACAGATTTGAATATGAAAACAAAACTTATAGCCTCCTCAGTATTATGTTGGTCATAGAATTGTTTTTTTTCTTTTGAGGCCAATAGAATACAGGTACTTATTGGAGAGCACATTATTGGTAACTCCGTGGTAGAGATATACATGTTTGACTAAAAATATACCTGTCATTTACAAAAACATAACAATCATTTTGAAAAAAAGTCATTTGAACATTTTTGAACAGGCTTTGTCGCAACAAGTCTTGTGAACAATAACTGGTTAAGTAGTACAACAGCAACAAAATAGTATAATGCTCTTCAGAATATGTAATGTACATACCTAATTGCTATTCAAGGCTATGTCACTGCCGCTTTATGCAGCAGTTTGCCTTAGGTACTGAGTCAGACGCATACTTACTATTAAGATCAGCTCACTATTGCGGTTAAATTGGCTCAGTCCCATCAGTGACCTGATTAAGGAGGTTCTACTGTATATGCTATCGATTACCTTTAATATTGGTTGAATGAACTGGTTTATATTTCCCATGGAAAAAGAATCACTGCAGCCTTAAACCGCTGCCCCCAACTCCTTCCTACCCCCAAATTATTTACATTCAAATTATAGCTGCCGCAGTGCATATCTCTTGACAAGTACTTGCAATCACGGATGAAATATGACCAGATAAGCGTGCAAGATTGCCCAAGATGATGTGTTTTATGCTGTAATCAGCATTGACGCCAGTAAAAATGACAAATGAAGTCAACTTTGAGCCATTAATTGCTATGGTAAATCAGATTTTGCTAATGGACCCTTGGAGTGCAACTTTGTGCGGTACTGCCATAGGATGTTTTAAATATTCGGTAGGATTTATGCAGAACTTATGCAGATGCTATCAAAATGGATCACTGTAATTACGAAGGAAAATATAGTGCCAGTAACAGACTCAGTGTTAGGTTTCACATAGCTGAGTAAATATAAAAAATGTGGCCCTGGTATGGCAGTACAGTTAACGAAGAATCTATATTTGCATTCAAGACATCATGGTATGATTTAAAACGGAAATTGACAATTCTCAGACAAGTTTGAGACCACGGGCTGGGGGACTTTCACATTACTCATTTCATTATGCAATTGCTTGTAGTTATGAAACTAAATTATAGGACTTAATCTTTCAATCTTTCAGAGCTGTACCTGTTTAGAAAGTAATAGCTTAATGCTAATGCCTACCGGTAAATAGCCATGTCCTGCAATGATCTTTTAGCCAAAGTAATAAGAAGAAATTAGAAAAAATTTAGTTTTGGATGTTGTTTAAATTTATTATGATTGTTCAAAAATATGAACAAAAAACAACTAAAGGCTGTCTGGTAAACATATATGCTTCATAATGGACCAAGGCATTGTTCTTTGGGACCTGTCAGTCATGCAAATGGTCTTGATTTTGTTTCAGATTATGGTATGTCTATGATAAGACATCCAGCAAGTCAAGCCTTCAGGATGAAGCCCCGCTGGAGATCGGTTACATCAACGTTATCCCCAAATGCCTTGATTCCACGGGGAAATACCCGGTGTATGACAAGCTGCCTGAAACCTATCAAGCTATTAATGATTACCTGAGAGACTCGCCAGTTGAAGGTACCAGAGACTACATGCATGTATATAATGTACACATACATGTACTTATATGCATACATGTATGCAGTTTATGTACATGTATCCAATACCAGTGTGATATGGGTGATTTTGTTTTGACTGCAGAATAATCTAGTCAAAACAACAGCTGTTGCTATTCTTTGAATTGGACCAAAAGGCAAATTCCGGTTAAAAAGTGGAAAAAGCACCTAAGAATCTGCTGGTAATGTTTTGACTACATAATTTGCTTAAACCAGGTAGTCAAAACAATGCTTTGTTCTTGATAGTATCAAATAAGCTGGAGGGTTTAAATGGTTTGTGAAGAATTGACACCAGTTACTTTTATGCAATACTGTAGGGTAAAAAAAAATACTGTAAGCCCTACAGTGTAGAGTAATTGTTTTCATGTCTTATCGTTTTAAGCTCTGAGAATGCAATAAAATAAAAGTCTGAAATACCAAATCTGTATGTTAACATAATTGTTACTCATAATTACTATATTTAACTAATAATTAGCTAAACACCCTGTTCTGTTACTACTATTCTTGTAAGAATGTACCGGTACACTAGAAATTGTCTTGAAATAATCAAACACAGATTCCCAAGACTGATTGACCTGAATAAGAAGACTGGCTCTAAAAGTTATACCGGTACATGCATGTCCTTGACAGTGGTCTTTCATTTTGATGCAACCATGGTGGTTTTTAATAGACATTCTGGATGCAGTTCTGATGGCTTTCTAAGCTATTTTCTTTTTCTTCTTTTTCATGTTTTTCACCAATATTATTTAGGTTACATCAGTGTACGGGTAGCATGTTCTTGTTACAAAGATTTGTTACTTTTGATATTGCCGATGTTACTCTTATATTTTAGGTAAAATCCTAAGCATTGAGACAATAGCTCTGCGGTTGCCACGGCGAGAATGGGTGGGTCCCGAAGTTGAACCTGACCAGTCCTATTTCCCAGATGATTATCTCAAGCATATTCTGTATGTGACAAGGATATACTTCATATATGGTGCTGTAGAAGAGGAGCTGATAGGTACATATAACTTAGTACTAGATCCATGAGTGAAGCAGCAGAAAGCATTCGGGGGTGGGGGGGAATACCCCATTTAGTAAACATATATCTGACTGATTAAAAATATGTTAGAGTCACAGAAAATTACGGACCATTGAAATCAATTAAGAGCCAGGATGAATGTGATTCCAAAAGCGGACTAAGTGAATCACCCAAATTTAAACAAAAATAACTTTTAAAATGAGTCATTTGATCTCCAGCAGTGACCATATAATTTCTATATATATAGTGTCTTTAGGAAAAAAACAATTGTGGGTACTCGGCATACTTATCCAAACCAGTATTAATTTTTATTGAGAGGCTTGAATACAGAGACATATATACCCATGAAAAGATATTGTGGTGTTGAAGGTTACTTACAAAACATATTGATTCTACTAGGTAATAAAGTTAATATCTAGCCTTATCTTAATATCTAGATAGACAGATTAGATAGATATTTTATTTTGGAACATTTGGCAATAATGCATGTACAAGAATAACTTTAAAGAATTAATCTTCTTCTAAGAATAACTTGTATTTATCTCTCTTTGAAACTGAGGAATTTCCCTCAAAAGATTTTTGCCCAAACATTTTAACCTACTGGTGCTTGTACATGTAATACCCAGTATGAGTCTTGATATATCATCATAGCGTATCATACGGCAGGCCTGTGTTCTTGGCGGTATCAGTATGAAGACAAATGTGGATGATAATTCCAGGTGCCCAGGATTTCTTACCAAATTTCTTGGCCGCTCCCCGATGGTACAGTATTTATGGTCTCTATCCCAAATATGGCCATTTGGTAACGGCCATGCAAAAGGCAAAGACATGGATGGCCGCAGCTAGGGTAAGTCAAAAACTGATACTTAGAAGTAAAATTGATAGCTTGTCTGCTGTTTACACACTAAATATATAGAATGGCTTTGTATTTGTTAATTGTCTAACATACAATATTTGTTTTAAATACTGAATTTGAATTTGTTGTACTACGTGTATGTCTGTTTCTATACCGCATTATTTTAAGACCAGCCGTACTTAAATCTAATTTATTTGAAACATATTAGGAATCCCATTAATATGGCATTGATTTAAGTCTTTCTAGTTATATCATCAGCAAATTTAACTTTTATGTCAATTATATGTAGCAAGTTTTAGTAAGATAATGTGCATGTAGGATAAAGGTCAAAATGAAGCCCATATGAGGCACTCTGGTCTTAAAATAAAGGGTTTCAATAAAATGGTGGCTAGTAATATATAATAGTATATGCCATTCACGGAATACTCAGAAGTTCAGAATATACAATTATATGTGGTAAAATGCTGTATCTTTCTGATCTATGCCAACCAGAATATACGGATAACAAATGTACAAACATTAGAAGCTGTATATCGGAAACATCCAGGTAACCCAAAAACATCTAACGCCTTCCCACCTTGCAATGCTTTTGTCTATGTGAAGTCATATGTTGTCCATTAGATGTTCCATATATATGTATGATGTACATAACATATTATTAAATATATTTTTTTTTAATTTATATTAATCTTTGTTTGAGGTCGAACACATTTGTGTATTGCATGCTTAGCACAAATCCATAGTAAGGTACAGACAGTTCAATTTACAGTGAACCTCAATTTATGATGCGATTTGAGGATACATAGTCATGCCATGTAAACATGAAAGATTTCATTATAAATTATATTCTTAGAAATATTTCTTTGAACAGCTAAGGGTAATTGATACAAAACATATATATATTCTATGCCGCATATCATTGTTAACTTATTGGACGCGACTGCAGTTGACTGGTGGTCCCAATGCAGGAGGTGACTATAGTCGACAGAATTCAGAATAAGTTCCAGAAGCTCTGCTGGCAAAAAAAAAAAAATCCTCACCCTGAGAATTAATGCACACATTGAAAATTATTAATGGACGGGCAGTATTCTTAACATCTTAAGGCACACCAGATAGAAGTTACTGGTAGATATTTATTTTTAGTTTGCCAAAAGTTACCTGAGTTAAAATCTCATTAAGTATATGTTTAATAAGTTTTTGTCAGCATGGATATTACAGAACTATGCATGTGAGTAGTTTAAAAGATTACTCTTCACATCAGCAGTGATCATTTTCTTTCTTTTCACCTCCATTTTAAGTTCTGCTTAGGGTTAATATCATTGTATCTCAGATTTCAGAAAGAAAAAACTTCTTATAAAACAATACTTTCATGTAGCATTATGTGATATGTAGCTAACGTGAGCAATAGGGGTAGCAAAGTGTTCAGAATAATTCTAGTTCTTGTAGTTATAGCACCAGTAGTGGCAAGTAACTTGCCAATGCAAAAAAGGTCACCATCCTGCATTAAGAAAAAAGGAGAAAAAAAAATCCTTGAGCTGGCTGTTTTGTACAGCATCCGATATTTAGCTGTATATATTTTGCAACAACTGTTGGCATCACTACTGCTACAATGGCATCAGTGGTAGTACTGCTAGTGGAATACTACATGTACTTCAAACCGGAGTAGAAGGTATAGTAGTAGGAGGAGTAGTAGTAGTAGTAGTATGGGTATACCGTAATAGTTAGGCATCCCGTCCGTAGGACGAGATATCTTATGGTTTCGTCAGAGGTTTTTTTTTTGTTCTAATTAAAAAAAAAATATTCAACCGCCTCCCAGCCTGCAGCAAATTCGGGTCTAGCAGTAACACATATATTCATGGAGGACTTCCATTTTTGGTATAGGATTTACTTAATAGGTTATAACTGACATTTGTGGTGTAGAGCAACTTTTTGTGGGTTTTGCTGCACAAAATGTAAAAAAAAATTAAAAAAATACCACATTCAGGCTAAAAATCTTTCGCAAATACCTGTCATATTTCATTAATGCTATCTCTAGGTAAGTACCCTTTCTGAAATTTATTGGCATTACTGTGGCTGACAATGTACACGGTACATACAAATTTCCTGACTAATTTCTGTTAATAGTTGTTAACACTAAAAACTTGAGAAACTGTTAGAGATAGACCCATAGTTTCTATTAGACACTAATAGGAAATCATATATGACGAGGTTAGCCATGAAACTGGATTTGACCTTGAGCAACCTTGAAGGTCAAAATCAGAATTGGACAAATGTTAGCCCCCAGTCTCCACAAAATCGGGTTTCAATATTTGGAAAAGAATTTCCCTAGGTTATCACACAAGCTGGGGGGGTATTTTCGGCGTAATGTGCTTTCTCGCTACAGAAAGTAATGCCAAGAAGTGTATTCCATGCGTTAACTCAGAAAATCTTTGGACAATACTGGTCATATTTATATGAATATTATCTCTAGGTAAGTGCCATCTCTGCAATTTAGTGTGTACATAGTGCACATGAATTTCCCGACTAATATCCGTTAACATTTGTTAGCAATCAACACTTAACAAACCATTAGAAACACATGTAGACCCCTAATTACTATTAGACACTAGTATGAAATCATATATGACAAGGTCAGCCGTCCTACTACATTTTATCTTGAGTGATACCAGGATCACAATATTAAAGTTTACATTGATTTTTAGCTGCTATTTAAGGTTGAGGTATGTTAGTCACATTTAATATTACCTATGAAATATTAGATATTAGCCAGGAAGGGAACACTGCATTGAGCATGTTGGGCTGATATTGTACTGAAAGTTTCTCACAAGCACTCTTAATGACTTAAAAATATGCAACTGTGATAAAAAACATATAATTCATTGCCCATATTTTTATGCTCAATAACAGGATGCCTTCTCACGTTGCAGAAAAAACGACTGTCTAGTGTTTTTTGTGAACAAGCCCAGCACATGTGGTATTGTCATGTTTCTCAAATATATACTAATATATATCTTAGAAATTCTGATAAGACTTAAATTTTTTGACATACAGATGCAAAAGATATGCAATATTCATAATGAACCTGGGTGAGATATGTGGATAAGATAAACATATATTGTGGATTCTGTGACATTTTCCATATTGTGACATTGTTCATTGTCTCAGTCATGGCAAGGTGTCATCCGGTACATCACTGATAATCATTGTCGGCAATCTGCAAATTTCAGAATTTAGTCTAAAACATTATACTCAGTTATAATGCTGTGATAAAATGTGCATGCAAGCAATCCATATTGTGCCTTTGTGTATGTATTAATACATGTACACTGATCCCTCTATTTTGAGACCACCCATGGGACCATGAAACCGTGGTCTTATACTGCAGGTGGTCCTAAAATAAAGGTTCAGTAATACACAAATTTGTATTTTGGGACCAAAATCGGGGATCTTATAAAGAAGGTGGTCTTAAAATAAAGGGTTGTACAATAGAGGGACCACTGTATATGCAAGTATGCATTACGGACAGACATCACACAATGTTGTTACGTGCATGTGTGCTGAAGAATGACAGCCCTGATGATTCTGCATATATATATATGTATATATTATCGGTCAGCTTGATAAAATAATCCCTTGAGCTTAATACATGAAGCGTAAGCATATGAAACGATGCCTACCAATACATGTTGAATTATACGAATTAGATTTCATTGCAGCATGATAGCTCAATTTATACCAGGACCTGCTTAATTTGATCTTATTTGCTGTTCAAGGTTTATGCACAGTGGCCAGATGAATAAATATTAAGGAAAAACTTTTAATTGTATATGAAATGATTGCCAGTTTCTGATGAAACAACAGTCTACATGTACATGAGGCAAAAAGTATAGACAGCCATGGTTAGTTTGGTCAAAATTATAGCTTCCATGACCTCAATGAGTTTTTCCCCATGAAACATTGCACACATATGAATATATGATTATAATTCTTTTATGTTATACATTTTGTATTTCAAGCTATTAGATGACTTCCACACACTTACATATGGAAATGCCTTGTGTGAAGATTTCACTGAAATTATTACCACAATTTGTAATATACAGTGAAACTTGTATAAAGACCACCCTAGGGACCAACAGTGTGTTCCTTATACACAGGTAGTCTTTATATGCAGGTTTAATAGCATGCAAAGTTATAATCCCTCTGGGGACCTGTACAAAACGTGGTCTCTATAAGCAGGTGGTCTTTATATAATAGGTGATCTTTAGAACAGATTAGACTGTATAGGTGCTTGGAAACTATATACATTATCGTACAGCACTTCAAGGAAATTAACCTTCTTTTTGCTCAGCTGGGATGCATTGAAATATCCATTATAACTTCTAAAATATTTGCAAGGGCGTAAATCCCCTGTGCCAGTTCAGCCATGAGTAAAGTGTCTCTTAATTGCAGAAAATGTGGACACAGGAGTCAATTTTGTGGACAAAGTGGAGAGCTGCGCCATGATCAAGTTTGTGCGGGTCACCTACGTTGGGCCGATGAAGGACACTATGCATTGTAAATCACTTTACTCCGCCCCGGGGAACTTTACGTATAAAACATTCATCCCAGCAGCGGTTAAAGTGGGAATGTGCAGCGGGGCGCCAGAATATGAACCTTTCACCTCCACGTGGGACCGCGCAAAAGCCTGGCTGAAAAACGTTGGTATGTGCAAACACTTTCAAAAATCCTTGTCCTGCACCATTAGTGGCAACAACACTTACATGTAGCGTGTAAAGTGTGGGAAAAATGCCCTGCTTTACTGTTTATGATTCAACCAACTAGATGTCTGATGCTTCCTGGTATTTTAGTACATGTGTATAGCTAGTATTACTGGATTTATATGTATATTTACATTTACAATAATATACCATGCATGCTAATGTACGGTAGGTTTTTTTTGTGTAATACATGTATCAGGATTTCGATTGTTATACATATGCTGAGATATGTATCCCAATGAACATAATGTTGGAGTATAACTCATAAAAACGTCTGTGAAAACAACATGGGACATTTTGTTTTGCTTTTTTGGGGTGGGGGGTGGGGGAGGGCCGTCATAATTTAGTAGGTTATTTGGTAACTAAAATAGTAGTGGCCGGGTTTCTAAATAATAGTAAAATAGAATGTAACCAGATAACCACTAGTTGGTACTTACTATCTTTCAAAGACTGCCGTGTAGTGGGCGTGGAGACATTCTATCATCCAATGTGTCGGATCTGGCACAGTCAGGATGGTGCGGAAACCACCGTGATGGAGGGAGAATGGACGACGGCCAACCGCTCAGACAAAGGCCACAAGATGAGAAGACAGCTTGTCAGCATCATTAGGTACCGTACATCAGCGACTATAGTGGCTATGCATTGACGAACATAGATTCTCAAAGCAATATTATATTATGTGTCTATATAATTTGCTACTGAGAAAAGTGTTAAATCATAAAATTCTCATGATACTTGTTTTGATATCTTTGTGTTATTGTTATGGATTATATACCATTCATTCTCACCGTACAGCAAAAAAGACAAAAAATCCGTAGGTTATTAGAAGGTAATTGGCCTTTTGGTTGCATGTGTCAAGTTGTCAACCAAATTTTGTCCAGTTCAGCCATAAAGCACCCCGCTGTTTAGCTTGTTAAAGAATGCTTAATCATTAGACATATAGCCTATGATATATTTGACATCATATTTGACAGCTTGATAGCCGCATCGCATACATGTTTAGTTGATTTTTTCTGTCTTTGCTTGCAGGGTATATTTGGACGGAGAAATTCGTGAGCCACCGTCACATAATCTGCCAGAGCCTCCTCAGGTAGAGGAAGTTAATGATTGTCGTTGCGTAATACAGTAGCAAAGCCTCTACTATTTTGTACAAAGTCTTCTGGGACCCATTCAGACGACACCTTTATTCATTTCTTAGATTGTCTGCGGCTGAGCAAACCAACATATTTCGTGTCTTGATCTGTCCTTGTGTGACACAGCTGGACTGTCTCCTGCTACCTTCAAGAATTTTGTCACCAACCAAAGTGATTTTGATGTTTTTTGTGATGTCTGCATTTTTGAGGATGCTTAGCAGAGCTATCTTCTTTGGTGTTCCTTTTATTTTGAAACGGCCTAGTTTGAAATATTCAAAAGTTTTTAGGCTAAGTGTTTATCTGGGTATTGAAACCTCTTTGATAAAGTTATGACACTGGCTTGATTAGCATTTAAACTTTTGTATTATGTTGGACTGAACATATAAAGAAATCATTCAGTATTGAAACACTTGGTTTTAAAGTAGAAGCAAATATAATTCATACTACCCAGTCAACCTTATTACCGATAAGTCAAACCCACATCTGGATTGTCATAATTATATAAAGTAATACAAATAGCTGAATATACCGGTAGTACACAGAAATTCTTTGGTATTTATCCGAAAATGACCAAACAACATATCACAGTCTTAAAATTTGTTAGCCTTTGGGTTTAATCGTATGTTTTTAAGTTTTCTTAGAATATTGTGGCTATTATGAGCATCTTTGCAATTGGTGTTTGAGCCAGAAGACATTCGTTAGATTATCTGCTCACTGGCATGAAACATATCTGTCTGACCATGCATATTTTGGTAAGAAATTTGCGAAAAAATCAATATTGGATGTGACACTAGAGTTTCTATCGTAACTTGTGAAATATACCCGAAATTAGAAAACTTCTTTCAGTGCAGTAATTATCGCTGTGTGATATTTAGTATAATTCTTTATGTTGTAAGGTGCAGTGTTGTGCTTCTTGGAGTATGACATCTTTCGTAACTTTATCGCTACTGCTTTGTGATACTTACTTACAAGTGATGCATGTACATACGTTACATTACATATGCCACCTAACTATTCGCAAGGGTTGATCATGTTATACCATTTTACTGGCAGGTACATTGTACTCTTCTGTGAACGATCGAGGATATT
>JAAUYG010037667.1_pt1 | contig 15528 bp, 9 predicted proteins | sample 7278091 | NCBI WGS metagenome assembly JAAUYG01 (sample SAMN14350201, study PRJNA611818) | marine sediment metagenome | isolation source: surface marine sediment (0.6m) | place: French Polynesia: Moorea | collected 2018-08 | reverse complement strand
CCCCCCCCCCCCCCCCCCCCCCCCCCCCCCCCCCCCCCCCCCCCCCCCCCCCCCCCCCCCCCCCCCCCCCCCCCCCCCCCCCCCCCCCCCCCCCCCACTGTAGTCCGTCTCTGGACCCCACACGTGGGTAAAGAGGAAAGTTCGACACTGTTACAACAAGCGCAGGTATATTGGGCGCTATACATTTCTGAGGGCTTTATTCCGAGGAACATGGTACTTGGTTATTGTCGTATCTAAAACGTCTATTAACCCCCCCCCCCCCTTCCGTTATCATTAGTTTTTGGAGAAGTGATTAAAGGGGGCGGGCCGAGATAACGTCAAAAGCTCTCAGTGCCAGCGATTCTCGTTATACAAATATCAGTCCTGGCACCACAGAGGAAGTTTGGAGGTTATCAAGAAGAGTCGTATCCGATTGTGTATGAATTTTGAAGCTCACACCAACACGAGTCATGCACCAGAAATGTCTCTCTTTTGTCACATGCACCCATAAACATCCTTGACTGAAAAAAATGTCATTTTGAGAGGTATGCGATATCATGCTACGAACATCAACCGCACATATATCTCCCTTTCGGGCTGGGATATATCTGTTACCGTACTTGACTTGACCGCAAGATAGCCCTGTCAAACCCTCCATTGACGGCTCTGATATCATTATGCCCCTGGACGTGGTCGAAGAGGGTTTGAGTCGTGTTGTGGTTGAGACTAACTTACTTTGGCGTCTTCCTGTGCCCATACAGGGCGGACAACACCGGGGGTGACACAATACAACACCGTTAGTGGTCCCAATTTTTGCTAATTTTAGGCACCCGATTCACTGGGTCGGTCAACTAGGTTTTTACCGAGAATGCCACTTGGGATAATTATAGATTCCTTTGCCTCGAGCTCCTCCCCCCGAAAGAACAGCCGAATGGATATGGCGGTGTCACGTACGAGCTAATACCGCCTCCCAGGCGTTTTGGTCCAAGTTTATATTACAGCTAGGCCACAACCTCTTACCAAAATTGATTACCAAGAATTTGCGTCCAGAAATAAATGTTCTGTGGGGTCGCTTTACGACGTAAGATGACCACAGGGTCAGAAATCACAAGGCTCCCTTTTCTGTGGTTCGGTCGTGTTGGATTTCTCAAAGAAAGCGACCAGCCATCCGGAGAAAGGCGTTGCCCTTTCGAACAAGAGAATACAAATTACAGAGAACACTGATTTAGAAATACAGAGTTCAAGTTAAAATTGCACGTGCTATACTCTTATAGATTCCTTGAAAATGTAACTGTCTCTCAAAAAAGCACTTTCCAGGATAAAAGCAAACAGAACTTACAAGAGCTATTAAACACGACCTTGGTTACCCTACTTCTGTAGTATAGAAAATGAAACAATTTACCATAATTGCTATCTTGCGAAACGTGACAACCGCAAGAGTCTTTCGTCTCACGCACACGATGATCCAGTGTATCGTATACTATGACATAACACCGCCTCCTTCAACTGTGATCTTCCGATATAACTGACCTGATTCTTGATTTTTATAGCAATATATTAACATTTTTACCTTCAGAAGTTTAGAGGGTTCCAGAATGAATGAACGACTGAAGGAAGCACGGAGAGATGAATTATGGAAATAACAAGGAAATGTATACCCCTGTGAAACATGCATAATTCCAGAGGGGATCTCTGCCAAAAAAGTGTTAAAAGAACTGTGAAATTTATTTTTTGCCATGTTTTGTTGTTCTATTTTCAGTGTTTAACATGCTGGTCAATGGCGAATCATATAATGTCAATTATCTCGAAAAGGGGTGGTGGTAGAGCCAAGCAGGCAAAATTATGGGCCTTGGGGGCAAGTATTTAGTGTACACAATGTACTTTTGAACGTTAATTTTTCAAGGTCATTTGAGGTCATTCGGTGCATTTGTGATTGGGTGTAGAGCAAAATTGACCGAAACTTAGGATCCGGGTACACCAGTAACACACATGTATATTATAGGCCATATTTGACCTTGTAATGTTCAAGGTCGTTTGGATGCCATTCGGTGCACCCGTCCCAAAATCGCCTCCAACTCGAATATGGTTGGCCGCACAGGGAAGTGGACTGAAATTTCGGACTCGCGGACTTATTAACACATATATGGGGGTACGTTTTACCTTGCAGTGCCCAAATGTCATTTGGGGTCACTTAGCGCACTTATCTCAAAATGGCCTCCGAAGACACCAACCCTAGTCGTAGAGCGAAACGTAGTCTCTGGGACTATTGGGATACTAACACTAAATAACAAATGTGTAGAGTACCTTTGACTTTGTAGCGTTCATGGTTATTTTGGGGTCATTTGGTTCACTTGTCTCGAAATAGCGTCTGACTTGGAAAATGGTTGGCCGCAAATCAAACTGGCTGATATGCGGGACTCACAACCGCTATTACGTTATATATGGTGTACATTTATACCTTGAATGTCTGTATACGGTATATTTACTTCAGTCCTTGTCTATCCAAAGTCATTTGACCTTCAAATATTAACATTGAAATTAATCACCCCCAGCTACTTGGCTGTTTGAGCAACCTATATAACTTGGTCCTATGTGGCAACTGACCAAGAAGACTGTCAACGGACATGAGCCTCTGTTACTTATTAAGATATTGTCCCAATTGTTCAGATTCTAATTCCGTTATAAGTAATGTTTTCGTACTACTAAGTGGTTCACATCACACTTTGCAGGGTTTTCGGAATTGTCGTGATTTTTTTTTTTTTTTTTTTTTTGACAGATTACATGTAAGTGAAATCCCAATCGATTTTACATTTTAACTCAGTCTTGCATCGTGCGCATCCATTTAAAGAGCCTCTCAGTTTCTCAATCCCTTCCTTCCGGACCTCTTTCCCAATCAATATTCCCAACAGTCGATATGTTAGCACTTCCCTTTTGTTTCCGACAGGTAACCGGTAGTTTGGCTGTCAGAGTCAAGTTGCAAAGTAACGGCTCTCCCCCTTTCTTCCTCTCTTTCTATCATTCTCTCTTTCTTGCCATTTGTCACTGAGACATTGTCCGCCATGGAAGAATGGCTTGGTGGAAAAGACCAGAGTGGGCCTTCGGGGACAAAGCTCAATTGCTGTGTATGGCAAGAGTAGTGTCTCCCTTAATTAAAGGTGTCCTAGACATTGTTAGATGGACGACAGGAATCCTATTGGACGTGATCAATCCTGCATTTGATACCTGTGAAAGCACAGAGTGTAATTCCGTTATCTTGACCTTGAACTGTTATGGATAATTTGAGCAATCAGATATCTGATACATGGGCAACATTGATGTATCCTGCTGGTCTGTGTAACACCTGCTTCTGGGAATACAATCAAATGCCAGTAGTTGGGACATCTGCCTTTGGTATCTTATATGTTACCCCAACTATATATGATGGGTATCTATGATTTCAGTGAACCGTAAACATTACACTAGAGGCGGCTGGTCCCTTGCTTTGACTAATAATAATTAGTCTGATCTCGAGAAGCAGGTATTGGTCACCCAGTTGTCCATCTGGTATGGCTAAAGCGGGTCCGCATGTCAATTATTTTCCAACCTTAGTGGGGTGATATTACATAACTTTTAGGTCAAAGTCTTTAGACAAGTTTGCTCTTTGCATGTGACAAATGTGAAAAAAGTCGCTGTGACTGTACCTTAGCAATCGGGGCACATTGTCCTGCAGTGCAGATGGTGGGCACGTTTGTCCTACAGTGCAGATGGTGGGCACATTTGTCTTACAGTGCAGATAGTGGGCAAGATAAGAAAAAATAAGATAAGAAATAAGATAAGAAAAATTATTTAACGTCGGTCTGATTAATAAAACAAATAACATTAGCGACCAGCACTATTTGTTCTACAGTGCAGATGGTGGGCACATTTGGCCTACAGTGCAGACGGTGGGCACGTTTGTCCTACAGTGCAGATGGTGGGCACATTGGACCTACAGTGCAGACGGTGGGCACATACAGTGCAGACAGTGGGCACATTTGTCTTGCAGTGCAGATGGTGGGCACGCTTAAGATAAGATAAGAAAAAATAATTAATGTCTGTCTGATCAATAAAACAAATTAACATTAGTGACCAGCACTATTTGTCCTACAGTGTAGATGGTCGGCATATTGGACCTACAATGTAGACAGTGGGCACATTTGTCCTACAGTGCAGACGATGGGCACAATTGTCCTACAGTGCAGATGGTGGGCACATTTATTCTACAATGCAGACGGTGGGTACCTTTGTCCTACAGTGCAGACGGTGCCCACGTTTGTCCTACAGTGCAGACTATGGGCACGTACGTCCTATACAGTGCAGATGGTGGGCAAGTTTAAGATAAGATAAAAATTTGATCCATAAAAATAACATTAGTGACCAGCACTATTTGTCCTACAGTGCAGATGGTGAGCACGTTTGTCCTACATTGCAGTCGGTGGGCACGTTTGTCCTACAATGCAGACTGGGCACGTTTAAATGTCATTGTTTAGTAGGACGAATACTCCGGGGTATTCGTCCTACTGTACAGTTTGTGGCACAGTGATTATGATAGGCCTGCTCTATGGGCACAATGGATCTTGCTCTATTGACCGTGGGCACATTTGCTTACTGCACGTGTAGACTGTGCACACAATGAATTTTTACTGACAATGTGTATATTGTAGATTACATTCTACAAATAGATTGCGAGACGGTCGTCTGACTGACTATATACTAAGGTGACAGCGCGTTGATTTTAACGTGTTCGCTCAGCGTGTTGTACAGTGTTGGGAGTGTCTGCCAGCTGATGTGTTTGATCCGTATTCTGTCGGTGTGTGTTATCATATCCGGTATCATACCGATAAGAAAAGATGAAATTTATGTAACGTTGGTTACAGTGTAAACAAAAGCATCAGTACAAATACTATTGACCGACATCGCACGTTGATGGGATGAGTCTGTACTGTCTTTTGAGTATGTAAAAAGTACAATAAGAGCACCCAGATGTAAAACTTCATACGATATGTGCAACTTTTGGAACTTTGGCCAATGGACAAGTTTCATGCCCAAATATGGCGATTTTAAAAATCATATAGCATTAAAAGACTTCTTGTCAATGTATTCGTTGTCCAACTCCTTCCATAGCTTTGCTGCTGCAAGGAGTATTTAAAGCTACGCTTTCCATAGGTTACAGACTTTACTGTTAGAAAATTTGCCAATTGTAATGGGAGTACTTTTCGGGTATTAATAGGAAACCTTTCTGCGCCTTTAACCAAGATGTTATTGTAGTCAGGACATTTCTTACAAAGTATCCGACACTGTCGGATGTCACATTCACCTCTACCCTCCGTATGACCACGGCATATTTTATTACCGGTTATTCGTAATGACTCTAACCGGGAACATTAGGTATAGGCGCACTAAAGAAGTACTATTTATAGGAATTACGTTACGTCCATTTATTACCTCACGATGTCACACGGAAGAATGACGCACCAGGCCCACGGTATGTATAATGAAATAATCTTATAGGTGAAGGAGGAGGAGGAGGTCTCCATTATTTTACAGCCAGAATATATATCGATGATGTGTCACAGTCATACGTAAACTCAGCTGTTTACTGCTTGCATACCTGATCTGCCGGCAGTGGAATCTACGTATACTGCCAGCTTCGCCACTGAGTCTCGGGCGATGAGGTGTGCCTATATATATAATGACGGATATAATGCTTTTTGTCCTGTTTGACAAGCTAAATTATGCTGCTCGAACTCCCATTTATGCATAATGCTAGCATGTCAAACAGACAAATATTTGGCCCCCGAAGCTAGACTGGCAGACTGCTTGCATATATATCTGAACTCCCATCTGTACTGTGGCCAAATCTTTGCCATAAACACAAAGCATCGTGACAAGCAGAAATGTGTGTGCAGCCAGTGGTTTTGGTGGGGGAAGGAAGAGCCCTTTCGAACACCGAGCTCGAGTAATTCGGTATGCTCGCTTTCGGGCATAATGATATGTCCCAGCAGAAAGGGGTCAGAAGGTCATCAGATGACACCAGCGACGACAACGGGCGCCATTTTGGAGGAGGAGGTCCAAATTGCGCCACCTCGCTTTCGTAATTCGCGTATAATTACTGCTCCGGGGTGGCGACCGAAATCTGCGTCAGTCACCTCCGGTATACAAGTTAATGGCCTGGGATGCGTCTGGTCGGGGAGATACTCCTGTCGCCATGCATGTCCTCATAGTGCTTATTCAAAAGTCAGGCGCCTTCGACATAAGTTGTCGATCGGGTAAAGGGGGCGTTTCTTCTGGCGTGCCAACCCCAAACCCTGTTGTCAAAGAGAAAGAAAAGAATTTTTATTTCTGTCTGTAGCTTGGACGCAGAAGATATGCTGTTATAGGCATTCAGGTAGAGATATATAACTAGATAAAAACTAAAATACAAAATGTGTACAACAACAAACAAAAGATAATGGAGGTATATGCTTGTATAGTAATTTAATGGAATCTACATATCGTTGAACATCAATAAGATAAAATCTTATACTTGTACATACAATCAGTGTCATGGAATTATATTGTACTATAGACTGCCACAGTAAAAGGCATCGAACACAATCTCTGAATGAACGGTTTACACCATGTCGGTTTCGACTCATGAAAACTTAAGTGATTTAAATCGTATTTTAAATTTCAAAACGACGAATCGGATATGCGAGATGATACTTCGTATAATTTTACTTGACTCAGTGCAAGGAGTTTAGTTGCACGAAGTAATTATATCTGAGAGTCAGTGATACAGATGTATTTGAACACCTTTAAACTTTACGTTTATGAGCTTCTCGACGCTCGATTCATTGATACAGAAACTCGCCATTAACAGAAAATAAAACTAATAACTGATTATATGAATAATTAAACCTCGGGATCCCAGCGCAGTGAGTCTTTCGGAAAGTAGTGGGGTTTATTGTCGGTCAGTTAAATACATGGCGTTCTTCTTTTCAGACACATACTTTTCGGCCGCTATATAAAGTACCCAAAGATTATGTTTACGAACATAATATTTCAATTTTCCAGGATGTCTATAGGTGCTTGGGGGGATGTAACTACTTGTTGCCGTATTCATTAACCGCACACAACCGGCTGTTCCTGGACAAATCAGGCACCAGAAATCACGATATTTAGCTATAAAGTACACGAGTAATTGTGCTGCAAACCCTGCCCCAGCCGTATTGTATGCCTCGCAGAACAGAGACAATGACAATATTTATTCCTAAAAAGGGCCAACCGCAAAATCTGCCGCACGAGCGAAAAACATCGGCGTCTGTACATACATACAGGACACATTTTTCGCATAAATAGTGTACTTGTCTGCAACGATACGCACGTAACCTCTAGAACAGCGCGTATTTAATTAGACGTTTGCGTGACATTGCAAGGCGAGGTAAAACTGCGAGGCGTTACCGTGTTAATGTGATATTACACACGGAAGCAGCTACCTAGTTGGGCGCCAGAGGGCGTGAGGGTCGTCTTTGTAGACGCATTCTTCGCGCGCGCGCGCCATCACAAGACGCTGGCTATAAAATGTCGTCTGCTTGCGAGTGTGTCAGTTAGTTATTTCGTCGCAGATGTCACCAGAGTTATTGCTGACATTTCGCGTCCCCCAAAACAGTCTGAGCCAGTCGTCGTGCGCGTTCCTGTGTCCATGGTTACGTGTAACTGTTTGACCGCGTTATTTAACATTGGGATATTTTTTTGTCTGGCAGAACACGTGACACCGAGGGACCCTACGGAGTCCAGAATGGGCCATATCAGCCATGTTATTGGGTATAAACGATGCCTTTTTGCAAGATGGGACGTGTGTTGTGTTTGACAGCAGCTTGACACCAGTCACTGCGCCAGGAACAAGTCAACACAACACAAATGGATGCCACCCAAACTGACCACCCGCCACCAAGTGCAAACACATAAAACTAGGCACAGACGTGGCCATCTCATGCATGTAATTGCGTTAATTATTATGCTGCATGAGCAGCTCCTTTTCATTAAAATCACGAAGAAGTGGCCTATTATCAACACCAGTATTACCTGTTTTAGTTCTGCATTTGTTACTTTTAATGGCCACTTTTATTGTATGCCAATTACGGTTATGCATGCATGATAAATAAAATACTACTAACTGCAAATTAAGGAAATGAGAAGCCACATATATAGTGCAGCGCAAAAAAGCAAAAATAGAAAGAAGAAAGGAAGAAGAAAGAAAGAAAGGAAGAAAGAAAGAAAGAAAGAAAGAAAGAAAGAAAGAAAGAAAAAAGCAGATAGGAAGAGCGAAAGCCCGAATAAGATACACTCTCTAAGACACTCAAGAAAAGAGTAAGAAAGCCAAACAGAAGAAGGAAGGAAAGACAGAAGGAGCAAAAGAAAGAAGGCAAGAATAAAAGGTCAATAAAGAAAGAAGAAAAGGTCAAAATCAGTTGCAACGCTGCACAATTGATCCAACATTTTCAGCATTGCAAATAAATTGCCACCTATATCGGAAAACAACGAAGGAGTTTCACCATATAGACGGGCGATAATTCCAACCATTTGTTCTCCTTCTTTCGCTCTGAGTGCATGTCTTTCTGGTTGTCATGGACAGTTCCGTCTACCATCATATCCATCCGCGGAAACATGGCGGCAATCACCAAACCCCCAGCAATTCCTGCCTCCAGCAAGCGTTTCTCCGCCGACACGGCAATCGGTTTCCAACCACGGTTCTGACGGGGGGATCAAAGCTCTTTTGCTTTGATCAGGCAGGGGAATAGCTGCGTTGGCGACGTCTGTGGATATCTGTATCTCCACGGTGGGGCAGCAACACGTGGAGAGGGGTCTGGGGGTGTGGAACCTCACGGCACTTCAGACAGCCCCCGGAGTGCATGGGGCTGGTTCTTTAATAATCTTAAGTCTAATTAAGCATTGGGAAGGACAGTGAGCCGTGAAGCTATGTGGTTGAGGCTATTTTAGTGGCCTTTTAATCCATGTTTTAATTCATGTGGGAGACTAAAATTCATGCAGTTGTGAAACAAAAATATATATATATTTTAATATATTTTGCCTCGCAATAAATGGATCTATAAGAATGTATCATCGTGTCCAACACGTCCAGCAGATAAGTTCCTCAACTGGTTTACGATTTTTCAGAATTGGAGATACACGCGCACATATCGCACTGCATCGACCCCAAGGCCACGGCCCGCAGCCCCCTCATCCTCCTTCTCCCCCGGCCTCCCCCCCTGTCCTCCAGCGGGAGCGAGGACGAGCAGCGTCCGGGGGAGAAGGGGATCAAGTGCCCTGACACCAGGCCCGGCCTGACACTGGCGGTTTGCACACTACCCACGTCTGTAGACCCGACTCAAACAGAAAACTCGGCTGTTGTCAGCGATAAGGTAACGAGGTGCAGGGTACATCTGTAAGAGAAGTAATACCAGCCAGACGAGGTCAAACAATGTCGCTGGTACGATCAAAGGCTCCGAAGTAATGACAAAGCAAATAGTTGGTGGTAATAGCTTTCGTTGGAACGAGCGGTTGGTGGTTGCAATAACGTTTAGAACCGTTGAGAGGCGAGGTGTCACAGTTCATCGGGACATATGATAGCCTTTTATGGGTTTTCTATTACTCCTCCTCCTCCCCCTCCTCCTCCTCCTCCTTCTCCTCCTCCTCCTCCTCCTCCTCCTCCTCCTCCTCGTCGTCTTCGTCGTCGTCGCCGTCGTCGTCGTCGCCGTCGTCGTCCTCTTAGTCGTCGTCATACAGTCATATAGCTCTTTGAACCAGAAAGACTTCTGCTACAACGGACCCTACCCCTCTCCCTCATCAAACTACCTTATGTGGCATTCAGATGAATACAAAGCACTTCTGGTAAAATATACCTACAACAAACACATCACCTAGCACTCAAGATCTAAGTGCCCTTGAAATTTACGCTGCAAGTCAGTGAAGGTCAAGTCTAATGGTGCAGTTGGACTCACCCTATATATTTTCCTATTAGTGTTTAATACTAACATATGTCCTAACCCGGTTCCATTACGAAATCCAGCCTTTAAAATCTGAGTGAGCCAGAGTTTGTCGTTTCATTGTCACTAAAGGTCAACTGTTATAGTGCAGATGGACTCCCCACATATGATTTCCCATAAGTGTTTAACACTAGCATATAGTCTAACTCTGCTCCTTTACGAAAGACAAGCATTCAAAATCTGAATGGCCTTGAATTTGCCATTTCAAGGTCACTGAAGGTAATTTCTAATGCTGCAATTGTCTCAAATTTTCAGACCACCCACACTCACCCTTATCCCAGTGCCATTTTTTTTTCAAAATTGAAATAATCACTTTATCTCTGGGTTAGAGGGAGGCTGCCGCCAAAACTGAAGTGAATTGGTTAAATACGTTTCGAGATATTTTGCTAAAAACAAGACACACATACAGACACATACAGGAGCTTGACAAGAACTTCTAACTTCTCTCTCAGCAGACCTGATGGGGTTGAACTATGCGGTACCAAATAAATATTATTAGAAACGCCCTTTTATCGCCCGTGTGCATTTGTCTTGTTTCTTTGCCCTAAGGGGTGGTTTATTTTCGGGCTGAAACAGGTTCATGTGGAGTTTTATTAGAGTTTATTGCACTCATTTTGGAAGCGAGGAAGGAAAAAAAAAGGCTGTGTTGTTTTATTTTATCTACGGACGTCTGGGCTTCTAAATACGCCTCCATTGCAATCAATCGGATCGCGTTGGCACCGCGTCAAATGCAATGCCAGACGCAACACATCTCACAGCCACATGACGAAACTTTGAGCATTGTGTGTTTTGGACCATTATCCAAAAACTCGAGCCAGCTGTCAATCGAAGGATCAACGCTAAAGGTGCGGGCTTCGGGGCGGATTAATTACATTGTTCTGCCCTTGGTGCCAACTCGACTCCCCAACATACAAAAGCGTCACTTTGTTGCGCTGAAATATGGATAGGCAATCTTATTTCAGGCTATGCCTCGGGGAGTATACACTCCTAATTAATCTTAATTATTGACGAGATCATTTGTACGATGCTCGCGTGAGGACGGCAAAGGTGCGATTCAATTACTGGTGTTTGTAGTGACGGTTGTGTCGGCTCTTGATCCGGATGTGACGTCACGCAATTCTGTTTCTGTATCCACGTTTTGGTCGCTAAATTAGATGTGCTGTCTGATGACATTTTCAGCGTGGAACATGTAATCTAAGATAATAAAGAATGCCGGGACAGACAAAGGTATGACGACTCAGATAAAGGGTAAAACCTATGGCTAACCTAGTGTATGACATTTCAAACTCATTCCAGATCAAACCTAACAGTACTGCCCATTTATGAGTTCGCATTAGTCTCAGCAGAGATACATGTATATGCCCTCTCTTCCCGTGACTGTGCCCTTGGATCCCCCATATGCATGCTTGTGTTCAATAGCAGCAGATGCACCAAAGCTACCCCTTTCTACGATCTTCAAAATATGAGTTACCTTGAACTTGACCTTTCAAGACCTCTCAAAGTCAAATCTGAAGGTGCAGCGAACACCCCTGTATCACTTCATATTAGTTTGCCAGTAACCTATGATCTAATTCTACACATTTCTAGGATGCATGGGCTTGGAACGTTGAGTGACCTTGAACTTGACCTTTCAAGGGAAATCCTTTCCAAACTGATCATGTGACCAGACTCCTATTAATACTAATAACTATCTGCGAATCTTGCATGATTTAGCGGCTTTGGTGCTCGGATAGAAAGTGACACGACAAAAGTAACGAAACTAACGAAAAATTGTGTCTGTACTTCAGATACTGCCCCATTTCAATACCAGTTCAATCTGCCCGTTGCCTTTTACTTCTTGTTGCTTTTGTTCCCTAACCCTTTTCCGTGACATCCTGCTGCTTTCTTTTCCTCAAGCAGCTGTCAGAGCCACTTGCTAAAAATCCTCTCTGTTATCACTGGGCCATAATGTTGAATCCATACACGAAGCTTGGCCCTGGGCTGGGTGAATTGTTTTCAGAATCAAATGATCTCTTCCTTGGATCAGAGGGAAGGCTTCCCCCAACACTGGAATTCATTGGTGTAATACTGGAGCTATTTCCTGTACCGCAGTGTGCTATGCCCTGGGACAAAATTAACTTAAAATGTGCTTCCCGAAGTTTGTTACTTGTACATATGTTAAAGAGCTCGCACACAAGGTGAAAAGGGTGGGGGAGGGGGGAACAGAGAGTTTATTCTAAAACTAACTATAACTATAAAAATCCAGCATGCGCGCGCTGATTATAAAATGTAGTACAAGTTGTATTAAAACATAGACGTGTAAATCAGTTAATTTTCTACCGCGCTCGCTATATAGTATGTTACTTGCGCAACCGAACCTCAGAGAATAACTGTGCGAGTAAATAATGATCGTAACATGACCTGGGATTCTACTAGCGCGCGAATAGTTATAGTTATCACTGACAACACCAGATGAGACTAACTGCCATACAGTAAAATAATGAATTCCACATTAACGTAATAAGTCTTATTCCATTATATATCGACAGGATATGTTTAAAACCTGTGCAAGACAGACATATGTCGCCTATAAGACGTTAAACTTCATACATGGATATTCTAAATGCACAATTAGATTTGATCTTGAGTCACCATATAAGGCCAAATTCAAGGTCACTCATATTTCAAGTGTCTGTATCTCAGAAGGGAGTGCAGTTGCGGCATGCATTAGTCCAATATCCAAAGAAAGGATACAGCTTCGAGCCTTACGATACACGTACAATGATATTAGTTTATGGTTATGCATCACCAAGGGGAAGAGCAAACAGACCACTGATGTATATACAACGTCTGAAACAAATAACATGGATCATTTGTATCATTCAATGAATGTGAAGTCTTTGCAGCAGTCACGTTTTAACACCGTAACTTATGGACGAAATTCTTTTATCTATCAAGGAGCAAAGGAGTGGAATACTTTAGTTAATTTTATTACAGATACTACGTGTCTAAATGCTTTTGTAATGTTAATCACGACATGGAACGGTGAAGAGGGTAACTGTAGTTATACTGTCATGTTCGCATTTTAGAAAGAACGTAACTGTATTTTTATGTCATTCCCATAATTTTATGTGCACGTCTCATCGTCGGTCGTACACCGCCTCAATCGTTCATCTCCAGATGTATTTTTTTCTGTCAATAGTGCTGGACACTACTGTTAATTGTTTTACGCTATTAACCGACGTTAAATAAATTTGTATTTTATGTTATGTCATCTTTTCTTATCCCTATTGAATTATAATAGGAACAGGAAGTCATATACGGGGGGATACAGAGTTAGACTTAACTTTAAGTGACCTTGAAAGTTCAATGTCATTCATATTTCAAGTTTGTTTGTTTTTCTTAGGAAGGTGTAGAGTTAAGGCATATGTTATTATCTGTGCACTGATATGAAGTCATATATTGGAGTCAGATTAGATTTGGAGTTAGATTTGACCTTGAGCTAATTGAAAGGTCTATCTTGTAAGTGTATGAGACGTTTTTTGTGTGTGAGATCTCTGAGTATTTTGATGAGCTTCTCTAAAAGGATTTGTCTGGTCTCTCGGGGTGTGATATACGTAACTGCGTTTAATCTGTATAGTATGCGTCGTTACGTTTGAAGTACATCATTACATTTGATCTACCTACGTCACAGCCTATACGGTGCAAATCTGTGATATATGTCACTCTGTAAATTACTTCCATTACTTCGTGTCTGCTCTGCCTTTCATTAACTTCGTCCATTTGTGCTTTCTGCGATGTGTTCTTTGCACACCATTCTAATGGCTCGCAACTTCGATATGATACGATATAATGCCTAAATCATTTGACAGCTGTTTTACAAATTGTGATTTCTGCTGTCCACGAAAGAGCCTTGGAACAATGAAACTATTGCACCCTCAGGGGAAGTACCTATATACCTTAACCCCGTGAGGTCAATGTTTGGGGTGCAGTGTACAGGATCTGGTACAACAAACAGCTCGGGATACCAATTTCTATCTCGGCCACAACGACACGATCGCTTTTAAACGACAAATGTCTTTTAAGGATAACCTTTCTTGGTAAGTATCAAGTAATTTGTTCGGTGTCACATTCGACTTGAAGATTTAGGCATATAATCATATATAGCTAAACACATGGCAGGACACCTCCCAATGGGTTGTTTCGGCATGGGTAATGACGGGTTTGCTGGCCCCCCATGGAGCCCCAGGTGGGGATGGCCCTACTTAGCCACCGTACTAGCTGTATGAATTCCAACGGGACAGACAAGTGAACTAACTACATGTTCACTTTTGTTTGGGGGTCTCTTTCAGCCGAGCTGGGTGGTGGTGCTCACTTTGTCCAAAACCTTAAATATCGCAGGTGTCCCTAAATGCGGTTGGGATTCGTGTTTTGTAGCTGGGACAGCCCGTGGTGAGGTCAATTTGTATCTCAATTGAAAGGAAACAAGGCTAACACTTGTAAATGCACTGTAACCCGTGTTTTTCTCGCAGTAACGAGAATACCGGAGAAAAGAGAATGTTAGAACGGAAAGAAAGGAGGAAGGAGATGCGGTGGACCAAAGAGAGAGTAAGGGTACATGGCAAGAGAGATTGCATTTTAAGGGTGCACGTGGATGCAGTTACTTGATGGATCTGTGAAGACCTGCTGCAGCAGGTAGACTGCGCGGCGTTACAGACCACTCCAAGCTTGCAGTAAGCGTTTCTAAACTCTTGCATCGATATTAAGTAAAATGTACAGCCACTGACTTTGTAGGACTCACATTGTATTTTGTTGTGCTAAAAATGTTTCTACAGAAATTAAGTTTGAAACATTATGCTATAAAAGGGCCGGGTAAGGGTACATAATGTGACGCCCGAACTCTAAGATAAGGTATCCAGGAATAAAAGAAAGGAAAAGCAACAACTGCGTGGCATATCGTTTTACCTGTTGTCAAAAAGAGATTCATTTAAAAATGAATACAGACGGGGATGGCACCGCGAATTCGAAGTACTAGATTATAATATGAGACATTATGCATTTGGAACGTTATTCAGACAGTCGTTATTTTTAAGCAATATGATTGAGATTCTATTTAAAAGTAAGAAAAAGCCAAAATTTTGCATGTCTAAGAACCCTAGGGAACAGACGCTGTGCTCTTCACTCACTTACATACATTGTAATATAGTTTTTGTTGGGATTCTTCCCCTGACGCATGGTTCTGTATACTGAAATTACCTAAATAGTTTGTAGGCGAATAAAACACACATCAGTACTACGTACACAGTAATAAAACTCGTGCTTTTATGTGAGAGAAATTTAATTCAACTTTTATGCTGTCAAAGATAGGTCACTGTGTTTTTGTTGATATAAATTGCCGGAGAAAATATCTATAGCTTGAAGGGGGGGGGGGGGGTTTGGGTGATTTGAGTTTTAAAAGTAAGTGACTATTAAGATTTCATTTCAATGGAATTTCCTTTCAAAAGGGCTGTTTTTTTTGTTTATT
>JAAUYG010077244.1_pt1 | contig 15529 bp, 18 predicted proteins | sample 7278091 | NCBI WGS metagenome assembly JAAUYG01 (sample SAMN14350201, study PRJNA611818) | marine sediment metagenome | isolation source: surface marine sediment (0.6m) | place: French Polynesia: Moorea | collected 2018-08 | reverse complement strand
TTTTTTGTGGGTGGTTGTGGGTGGGGGGGTGGTGGGGGGGGGGTGGCGGCCCGCCCCCCCCCCCCCCCACCATTACATCCTGCCCTGCAGACAATCAAAACTTGATGCATTATGGCTCATGAAAACGACGAGGTGGTACCAAATTCTAAACGATCGTGTCATAGGGATGATTCTGGCCTTGACAATATCCAAGTTTTTGTTCGGTTACTACCGCTGCATATTGGTCATTCAAATACTTGACATAAAGTATACGTTTGGCCAATTTGTCAAATTTGGTGTGGCTCCCACATTGTGGCTGTGGTTCCTCATATTTTGACCCGAGGAGGCATAGTGGCTCCTGACACTACTGTTCACTAGTAATATTGTTGGCTACTGGTGGAAGCCGCGCCGAGTATTACTAGGAGCTAGTACATGTAAGCTTACTAAATATAGTAAGCTCCCTGACTGTATATACAATAACCTACCTACTGTCACATCACACCAATTGAAGTTTAAACACCACACACATGTATACCTAAACGAATCCCATGAAGGTGTTAAACCTCAGGTCAGCCTGACGTGTCCCTGTCAGATAACCTCCAACCACCCCGGGAAAGAGCTTTAGCTATATGTAGTGAAATTTGGGATTCAGAACACTAATAACACATAGCGGTACCTTTGTAGTGGTCAAGATCACTTGGAGGCCCGTCACTTGAAAATGACTGGTCGTAGAGGGAAACAGATAAATTTGGGACTCGAGGACACTAGTAACATGTAATTCGGGGTACTTGTGACTTTTTAGGTTTAACATCAATTTGACGTCATTGAGTGCACTTTTCTCAAAGGGGCCTTGAAAAGGGCTGGTTGTAGAGTGAAAAACATCACCATGGATACCTAAACATGGATGCCCTAGTGCCTAATAATTATTTATACTTTTGGCAGGGGAAGAAACAGTGACACGGAAACACCCCGGTGATACTGCGACTGTGACGTGGGAGCAAGCAGACACCGTGACCACAACATCGCCGACGGCGGTTTTGTTCTACTTAACTTCAACGACAGTTTTAACTGTCAACAGGTTTCCTAATGGCACATGGATAGACGGTACAGTAGGTTCTGACTTTAGAGGCAGAGTGAGTGGTGATATCAGAGAAGAGGAGGCAGACTATGGCTTCCAACTTCGTGAGCTGAACCTGGATACAGATGCAGAGAAATACAGAATACAATATTTGACTGCCTTTGAGGATGAGTATGATCCATTGACTCAAGTTCTCTTCATTTATGGTAAGATGAAATAACAAGCAATCAGTCGCGCCATGCAACAGTAGATCTCTGTAGAAATGTCCACAACCTGCTATGTAATTAATATAATTTGTTTACTGTTTTTCTCCGATAAAGCAATATAATTGATAATCGATAATCACTTACCACATAGAGTTTAGGTTGTGCGTGTTGTATGATTTATATACAATTCACCATTTGGATGTCGCAAGCCATATACACAAATATATAAACAGAAAGTTAACATAAACTGAAATGCACATTAAAGACTTTGCACATCTTACATGTACCTGTGGGTTTTGTGTCTAAATTATTTATGGTATTGTACATGAAATATTATATTTCTGTACCAGTACACTATGTGCGCTGGCACTCTGTTCCAGTATGCTTTTTGCAAAGTTACTATGATGATGCTTGTATAAAGACTTACAAATGTATTTACTGCAGAATGGTACATCAAATGATATTTCAAGTCAACATACACTTTTATACTGGCATGAATCATATGCCATATCATCAAACCTCAGAATGCGGTTCTATCTTTCACTCGAGGTAAGCCTGACGTGTCCCTGTCAGTATCCCCCGACTACCCAGACTATCCCGAAGCAGGCGGCCAGGCGACATTGATCTGCTCCTCTACCTCCACATCCAAGCCTGAACAGTACAAACCAGACTTTGAATATACATGGTGGATGAATGGAACCAGATTGGAGCACAGTGAGGCTGTACTGGGGATCAGTGTTAGGAAGGAACATCACAATACAGTGTACAGATGTGAAGGACGAGAGCAAGGTTCCAACTTGGCAGACGATGACAGTGTCACACTGGATGTTACATGTAGGTTATATCAACGATATAGGTTATATGCATTGAACACTTTGTGAGTGCATATATGATCTTACAACATATTACATGGGAATGTTATTAATATATAAGTGATACTGAAATATATATGGAGAGAGATATCAGATCAGGGCTATACTGCTTTAATTTCAGATGGTCCTGTTTCGTTGACCATCAATGCTAGCAACCCGGTTACCTATGCGAATGGGTCCTATGTAGTAGTGACCTGTACAGCAGACTGTAACCCGCCGTGTGATATCCAGTGGGAGAGAGATGATGAGGTGGAGTCTGGCGACGGGGTACTGACGATTACTGACATAGAGCGTGAACATGACGGTGTGTACAGTTGTGTGGCCACCAATACACGGAATAATAACCAGCACAATGGGAATCTGAAAATCATCGTGCACTGTGAGTTATTGTTGTTGTTGTTATCATTATTATTGTAGTCGTTGTTGTTGTTGCTCTTGTTGTTGTTTTTGTTGTTGTTGTTGTTGTTGAACTGGGAGAGTGTTGATTTCCAATGTTATATCAGGACGAAATTCCACAGTAGATGACCGTATGGGAACGTAGACTTCTAGTTCCGTCAATAATGTTAATGCCACCTTGTATATGTAGCATGAGGTACCATTGTGTCAAAATCGGCTAATCATGTAAAACACAATCGCAGTCTTACATTCTGGCACACTTACATTCTGAAACTTTTACTCGACCACCTGTGACATTTTATTCAGTGTTAGATAATTACGTTAGCTATGTCCAGATACGTCCAGATATAGAGGCTGTAGTCTGTCCCAAGCACAAAAGACTTGACTGCTCCTAGTTATCAACTACCTGGCAGGAGAGTCTGTCTTACCTATTAGATTTGATTTATAGTTTCGTCATTTATAGCTTGTAACATATGGCATAATTATGTTATCAGTCCTAGTATTCACACTGTTATTATCCTACAAGTCCCCCCTGACGTGGAACTCAGCATATCGTCAGACCCAATATTTGACGGTAGCCAGACTACACTGTGGTGTAACGTGACATCAAACCCCAACACTGGGGACTTCACCTGGAGGCGTCTGGGTAATGTTATTACTGCAGGCGTCACATCTGGCATCAACTGGTCCAAGCTGGAACTGGTGCCAGCTACGTGTCTGGACACTGATCTGTACAGCTGTGAGGCAGACAATGGGATTCACTATGCAACAATAAGGGAACTTCGCATCAGTCTTTTAAGTAAGACTAATTATTGTGTTTGTAAAACATAATTAATTATTACTGCAATTTTACTGTATAGATTATAGTATTTTGTGTCAAAAATATGGTAATGTCTATGCCATACATGCATAAAGTTACTTTTCGCCATGAAGTAGCAACTTCCGAATTGTTTTATAAAGACAAATGTTTTTGGTTTTAAATCTGCGTAGACGTCTCACTGGCCAAAGTGGGTTCCTTTTCGTATATCGAATACTACTTAATGTACTACTACTATCGATACCAATACTACTTCTGCTGCTGCTGCTGCTACTACTACTAAAACAATAATGATGATGATGATGATGATGATTATGATGATGATGATGATGATGATAATTGTTGCCAATAAGGGCATTATTAATAAATATTTCATTCTCTTGCTAAACATCCTGGAATACATATTGAACGTATGTGAAACAAACATTTTGTAAGGCATCCCCCCCAAAAAAAAAGAAAGACAAAGAAAGAAAGAAAGAAAGAAAGAAAGAAAGAAAGAAGGAAGGAAGGAAAGAAGGAAAGAAGGAAGGAAAAAAGGAAGGAAAGAAGGAAGGAAAGAAAGAAAACAGATTCTTCCTGAAATTGAAAAGATTAACGGTTGGCAAATTAAAGCATTATGCACTGATTTGCAATTAATGAACTATCATCTGTAGTAGCTACTGCATTTTCTTTTGCCTTTGCACAGGTCCACCTGTCTACCCCAGATATGATCCCCCAGAGCGTGTTGTAGCGGCTGCAACAGACGAGTCCGCCATGTTTAGTGTGGAATTCTGCTCCAACCCTGTACCGGACTGGGCGATTACGTTGCCAAACACAACTCATGGACTCGATGATGTGAACTTATTGTCTAACGGAACCATCTTCACCATAGATATTGACCATGTAAAGGAGAGGCATTATGGCACATACACCATGCGGGGTCAGAACCAATATGGACAGGCCACAGCTGCCTTCACGCTGGAACCGAAAGGTAAATTAACAATTGATGTGACCTGTAAATAAACATCATGTTTTAATTTCCTATGTGTATTCAGCTCCATCCACATGTCCCTTTGTGCTTTTCTCGGATTCATCCTTCATGTAAGACGATCACGAAAACTTTTTCGTTGAACAAAACTGATGCTACATGTATAACAGTATATGGCATACGAAACCAGCGCCGCTACTGCTTTCGCCATCGAAGCTGCTGGACTCGTCGGTCGTTTGGTCCATATCTCAGGTCTCTGCTCGCTAACCATCAATGCAGTAAAAGGCAAGGCCCGTGGCTCCTACAGCTGAGTAATACTCATACACCATACATGATAAAGTAGCGAGTTCTATGGTGATGTCTTACATGAAGGAATTAGCTTTTCTTGGCGCTGAGGGTCGGGATTTCCACTGTTCTTTCTCCAACTGCAGCATTCCTGTGCTGTTTCTTTTACTGGTGAGTGTGGCTTTGTCCTATACGGTGATACCCATGATAAAGATAGCGACATGATTAAAGATAACCACTATAATGAATATGAATAATTTATCACACAGGACCGCCACATCCACCCACACAACTCCGGGCTGTACAATCTACCTGTGTCAGTGTCACCGTGGAGTGGAAACCAGGATTTGACGGAGGTTCCACCCAAACCTTTCTGGTCGCGTACAGGAACAGAAACAATGGCAGTGACTATAGCACTGAATCCATAGACGACGGCGAGGATATCATAAAACATAAAATCATTACGGGGATTCAAGGAGATACAGTCTACATATTCAATGTCCAAGCCAGCAATATATACGGACAAACACCTGGATCAGAACAGGAACATAACACACCCGGTAACTGTTAAGTTCGTAATACATAAATTTATGCTTGCAAATTAAACCCTTGTGCCTTGGAATATAAACATTATACACAACTATACAAACTTCTCAGGTCACTTGTCGACAACATATATTATGATTTGATATTTGTGTTATGTGATTTGATGTTAATCTAACATTTTAGGAATAATACTGGTTAAACAAATCTCACGTATACCAATCTTACAGTTGAATTACATGTAGCTCCTCCTGATAACTCCATCTTGTCTCTCTGTTGAGTCTTCTTTTCACCTCAGTTTGTCCTAGCATTACCGTAGACGACATTGAAATCGTACCGGACAGGAACGTGGCCCTCATAACCTGGACATTGACTGGTGCAGTAACCCATGTTGTCGTCCTGAGCTGCAATGTCCACGTTGCCGAAGGGGACGAGACTTCCGGTGCCTGTCTAAATACGACAGTGACTGATCTGCAGAGCTTTCCTGCGGAAGTGAATCTTCCATCTGGAACTGCATTCTTTACGTTTGAATTTTTACTCTTTGATGGCCAGGACTTAGTGAAGATCTACCCGGCATCTACCACAAATGAGAATATTGGTAGGTATTACCACAAGTAAGTCTAATGTGAGTGGAAGCATATTATATTTCTTCTTCGTACTATGTTGCTGTTAACGGTTTTGCATTTGAAAGTGGTCCGAAAAAATGCATTACATTTACTGGTAGTGTATAAATGTCTATTTGTTTTAGACATCGTTGGCATAGCAGTCGGCGTGACGGTAACGATACTGTTTATCTTGGTCCTGCCTGTGGTGTTGGTTCTGTACAAACGGGGTATCCTGAAATTCAAGCGTGAGTAACAACATTAAATTCTATATACATGTAGGCTTTACTGCTGCTGTTGGGTCCAAAATAAAATATTAATTGTGTATGGAATTTATTTGTGTTTTAAATATCTTTCGGAAATTTGAAGGTTTGATAATTTATCTTGAATCTCAATATTCAGGTTCTCTGTGATTCTTCGCATATATGTGTATGGTATGTGTATGTACGTGGCATCATATACATACTAAATTATATATAACTATCACAGCAAATGCAACATTAATCCAATTTTTTTTTTCGTTTTGTCCTCCGCAGGCCCTAACAAGCGCGACAATACTACAGAAGGAAACACTGCTGCAGTATATGTAAACACGACCCTGTCTTCTGCACTTGGGCAGATCCAGTCAACTACTGATGAAGCAGAGCAGCCTGGAAACGGGGATTACGAGTCTCTGGACACAGAAGGGCTTGCACCTTTAAAGGTAATGTGTACAAGCCAGATTGCTTTCCTTTCATTTTTTAGTTGCTTTTGTGACTAGATCATAAAGTTCAAGGTCTCAGATCAACTAAATGCAAGTGGCTTAGGTCACATTTATTAGGCACCAGGTCCCCGGGTCACCATTTGAAACCCAAAGTAGGTCACAGGTCACCGCCTAAATAAATAAAACGGTTTATTTTTTTTAGGAGACACAGCTTCACCGCTTAGAAAACATCATTTTGGTAATAATTATTTAGTTAACGGGTAGTACTATATTGTAAATGTTCAACATGTGTTCTCATAACGTTTTAGTCAGTAATTGGCATTTAATATAATATTTTGATCATACAGGCAACTACCTATGATAATTTGAAGCAGTCGGACCCAATCTCCAGCCTACAACAAATGAAATTTGTTCAGAAACTGAGCGGAAACAGGAGCTTTGAAGTTTGGAAAATTAATATGCCTGGGACCAAGATCCACGTGGCGAAAAAATTAAAAGGTAACATATTCAATTTTCTGTAATCTCGTTCCATAATCTCATTCCATATGGTGCGTTATATTAAAATGATTGAGACATTAAATTTGTATATGCATACCAACTATGTAGGTATCAAGTAGTTTTGCTACTGGTAAATGAGCGGCTGGTAGTGTTAAGATAACGAATCATACATGTACATCACAGTTATTAAAGTTGCATGTATTGCTAGTATTTTAGAAACGACATAAGGGCATACATGTTGATTGCTATTCGAATATATAAAGATATCCCGAATTACTGGAATACATGCAGTTTCATTGCTTAGCTCCTAACTTTGCTTTTCTCGTAGAACAAAATACTTGCCTTCGGAGATATATCCTTGGCCAAGGAAAAGCAATGGGACTGCTGGAGCATGGAAATGTGATTAAACTGGCAGGGATTTCTAATGGAGGTACATATGGAGACATAACGGAATTAATATTATGATTTAAATGTTCTTTTCAACTGTTCAATTATCGCCAAGAGTTAGTAATAATGGCCTGCAATACGGCTTATATTGCTTCAATAACGGCTACCTTGTTGCTGCATTTCTTTTTAATACTTTCAGACTTACCATACCTACTTATGGAGTATGCTACAGCTGGCACTCTGAACACTTATCTCTTACACAGAAACAACGGTGGTTTTGTCAATACCCAAGAAGGATTATCAAACGGACTCCTTCAAGGTTTCGCCCACCAATGTGCTGCTGGGGCAGCAGCTCTAGCAAGCCTGGAGGTCAGAAATTGGGGGAAACTTTAATGTCAAACCCTCATAAATATATCTTTCATAAATATACTGTGGTATGTGTGTACTGTATCTTTCATAAATGTACTGTGGTTTGTTCGGTTACTACTTTGTATGTATTGTGACGTAAGTATATTTAAAGATCTATTGGGAACAGGTGTACTCCGGAAAAACGTACCTTCCTGCGTTGTTATATGGCATTTAATGTGTTGTGTACTACTAGATGAGATACAGGCTCTGTGATTTCTTTATACATTATGAATGTGGCCTTCTACAGACCCCGGTGCTTCACTACAGCCTGAGCTCCCACCACGTCCTGCTGGATTCCAACCGAGTGTGTAAACTGACAGGGTTTGCCACGGCGGAGGTGGTCAGAGACAGGGAGGCATGGGAGAAGGGGAATGGCGTAAGTGGTACCAGAGTCACTCGGTACACCTCGGCAGTTTTCGGGCAAAACTATCCTTGAATGTAGCTGGAAGACGAACTACAAAAGTGTCACACTTCATATAGTCTTAGGCGTCGTTTCCGCTTTGTTACTTACGTTCGCTTTGCGGCATATTTTCAGACAAGATTCTTCGTTTTTGAAAGTTTAATTTATACTTTCGACGAGTAAGAATTTTTAGAATATATCTTATATATAATATCAATAAATTTGTATTATTGCTCAACATATTTCTTGGCGTAGGAACTTTTGTTATGAAGTAAATTTAATTTTCGGCGGAGAAATGTGGTGATCTGCCACTATCATACATCGTGATCCATCTGAGGCATGTTGCGCATGGCGAAAACAGCCGAGGAGTTCCGAATGGTACCAGAGTGTACCCGAGTGTATTTACAAGAGGTGTTGACGTGGTTATTATTTGTCTGATCATAGAGAAATGCTTTGGTAATGAAGGGATGCAGATAATGCTATATTGTTAGGAGAAAGAAGGGGTGGACTAACATATATATTACAATCCTGTCGAGTCGGAATAAATGACATCGGCATTACGGCTTTTGCTGTAGCAGTCTTTAGCAACCGGAAGGCCCCAGTGTCACACGATATTATTGACTTGCAGATAGAGCGGCCAGTGAGGTGGATGTCTCCAGAGACCTTGCTGAAGTCTGAACACACCACTCAGTCTGATGTGTGGTCGTTTGGGGTGCTCCTTTGGGAAATATATTGCAATGGTAAGTGTCAAAACTTGTGCCACCTTTACTGTGGGGATTTTTAAGAGTATGGGTTACATCGCTTTAAGTGTAAATGATATATTATAAATCATTCATTACATGCACTGATACCTTTCATCTGTATTGCATCTTGTCAGGTGAGAATCCCTACAGCGCCTTAAATGCAGGGCAGGTGGAAAATTTTGTTTCGAAGAATGGGAAGCTCGGGCAAAATGAATCGTGCTCCGATGAAATGTAAGTTTTCACTTCTAAAACCTGGAAAGAAGCATGATGTTTAATATTATTGATGTTTAATATATTGTTAAATTAAGACTCAAAAGAAAGGAATGTCTCACAGCTGCGCTGATTACGCTATCATTCCGGAGCAAGTCCTGAACGACTTTTGTTTGTAACCATAATGACAATAGTATTGTTAATAAAAAGAATGGTGTTTTAGGTCGGCCATAGACCCCCGGGGATCACATACTTGATAGAAACTGAAAAAAGTGTTGTCTTCGGTTTGACGTGTTACGGGATTGAATCACATCTCCACACGCTCCTTTATAACCGTTACAACCGTTGGTGTAAAGGGTTTAGTCGCTGCCACAGTACTACCGGTAGTACTTTGTTGGTGAACTACAGTTATTTAGGAGGAGTACATTTCCAGGTACAACCTGATGGAACGGTGTTGGTTGAAACTTCCACGGAGTAGACCGTCGTTTGGTGACATCTGTCATGAACTGTCACCAGTCAGTGACGGTGCACAATACGAGGAGATCGGACCACACTGAATCAGGAAAATGTCTACAGTAGCTGGCGTGGTATGCCGACCATAACATTTTAGCAAAGCACAGACAACCTGGGAAAGGAATGATCCGCAATGACTAGGAGATGGATATATTATCAATATTCTTGGTGTTTCCGCACGTTGAACTACAACACATGAGCCATTTATTGAAGTATGTACAGCAGTTGGAATTGATACTGAAAGGGAACACTGTAGGGTTTAAAGTTAAGAAAGCGACGCTGGAGGTATATTGAATCTGCAGCATTGTGATTTGAGAATGCCCACTATGAACTAGAATAAAGATATGTTTAGTGGATATTTTTTCATGAATATACATGTAATACTATGTTGTAATGAAAGGGTGTATAGTTTTACGTATAGCAAAAACAGGAGTGGCGTTGCAGGATCACCCAGCCGCACATGTTTTAGTGGGAAGTATTTCGCTCCTCAAATTCGCAACATGAATATTAATCAGTTCACAATTCACCATAAATACCCGATACCACATCGGATATTCAAAGGTCTAGGCCACCATAGAGTATCGACAATATCAACGTGTCCAAAGGTTGGTGAGACATGTGAGCGCCTGAGACGGTTGGTTGAATGACAAGCTGTCCACGTACAGAGAAAGCCATATGATATTAACCAGTATTTACGTGGACTTTGAAACCAGACCCCTTGTCCGACATTAAACCCCCACACCATTCAGACACATGCATATAGGCCGTTTTAAATATCTGGACATTTAAACCTATCCATAAATAACCCTACTTGCTATGTATCTGTAAAATATAATGTAATAAATGCAAGCAGCTTAACGATAATTACAGTAGCATCACAATAAAGATCGAATTGTATATGTAGTTGAGTACAATAAATACTATTTTGTGAAATCAATTTCGATCGAGTTTTCGATCTGACTGTTTTGACAAAGTCTTTGTCAGTTTCCATGATTAAGCTACATGTACATGTATGGTTATGGTCAAGTGGCCGGTAATTTCTTTGCCAGAGTCCTATTTTTATGTCATTGGCAGGAGCCTGAAGATTTCTCTTGGGACGTTGCCATTTCTGCGTCTTGCGCGGAACTATGTGTGCGTTGGCAGTATGTAAGTTATTAAAAATAATATTATCCAACATCTATATATGTACATATGTACAGTGGGACTGTACTGTGACTTATTCCAGACTTCCTACAAAATTCTATTCTTCTATCGGATGGTAAAAATACAATATTGATCCTACCACTCCCCTCCCCCCCCCGCCCCAAACCCCACCTCGATCCCAGGGGCCCCGCACTGGTCAGCTGGTTGCACTGATTCCATGCCGCAGATCATGAAGTTTGTAGCCGGCATCGCAATGAAAGTCTGTGCTGTGCATACAACTGCTTTTGGCAAGGAATTTAAAAAGAATAATGTTTATTTTATCAACTTTCGTATAAGTTTGTTTATCAGGATTATTACATAAGAAGTACATGTACCACGCACTTACATGTACAACGGCCGGCATATTCATGGTACATGTATACATACGCGCACCCAGGCTGTTGGAGTAACCGTCTCTAAAATATACATGTAGACTGGCTGGGGCTTAATTACTATATAGTCTACCAGGCTGTGAGACTTCCTGTCCTTCCATCTACATGTATCTCTTCTCTGAATAATCCTTTGATGAAGGAAAATTACACTGCGCCTGACACATTCCACAAAATGGTGGATATAGATAAATATTGAATTTTACATCAAATTTCATGCCCGTAATCCGGGACTGGTTGGGGAGGGGGGGGGGGCTGTCGAGGGGCCTTTGGAAAAGACCCCCCAATATAATCCGACCCCCCTTCTATTTTCACTGCTAAACTTGCCCAACTGCGATATATCTGGCCAGCCTGAAGAAACAATAATCAGATAAACGCTAGTCTATAATCCGACCAACAGAAGCACAGCTGATTCTTAAATGCTCTACCCCAAATGCTACATGTACCTCTTCCCGGAACACCATCCACCCCCAGCAGTTATGTTCCAAAGAAACAGTCAGAGGCTTTGAAGTGCACTGGCTGGCCTGAGCCCTGGTCTCTGGTGTCAGGGGCTCGGCCATAAGAAGCCAATCACAACACGAAGAACAATCAAAGAATCAAAGCACTAGCACAGGGGTCAGCAGAGTGCTGTTATATACTTCAAAAAGTCAGGGTCGTCTGCTGGGGGGTTCGGGGTTGAGAATGAAACTACTGGTGCCTTGCACATGTTGCATATGCTTTTAAACGTTGTGGCTTTCAATTCATTTGTCTCAGTATTAAATAATGGCTAATTAATTCTAGATATCTCCATCTTACAAATGGGAGAGATTTTCATAATTAGCACACCTGTACATCAGCAGAACAGTGATCAAAACTGAAAATATTTATGTTATTGCAATGTTCAAACATTTCAACATTTTGCTACATTTGTGCTATATCTCAGTTCTGATGGTTTTTTTTTATTTTTTGTTGCTCCTATGTACTATAGTAAATACATGAAGAGCAATGTACAGTTGTGGGTACCGTATGGACAAAAAGTCATAAAATACATTTTATAGGTGAGTGATGTTCTAGCAGTACATCCACTGCTGTAAATGTAACGGGGTTAAAATTGTATAATTTTAATAGATGTACATACAATGCTAAGTTCTATATCCCTCGTCGAAGGTAGTCAAAGAAGTGCCGTTCCTGGCCGCTTTATCTCTACTTTTGTGCACGTCTTCGACGGTTTCATTGTTTTCACTTCATTGTCTAGTGGTTTTCCGTCCCTGCCCTGTCTAGTCTTCTGTTCCTAGTTTGGATGTTCTTTGTCTGTGATACAGTTTGGTTGAGTAGTTGTCTCAGTCAGTTTTATATAAAAGATGTGTAACTGCACTAGGTAAACAGTCACCTCTGGTCAGGCTTTTGCCGGATAGACCGAAGGTAAGTTTAACATTGCAAATTCCTACTTTTAACTTTCGCCTCTCTATTTTCACGTCAGCTATTTCATTTACGTTGGACATATTTCATATCTCCATTTCATATTTCTTATCCATTTACGTTGATTGTTAGTTCGAAACCTGTATCATGTACGGTTAAAACTATTCTTGTATTAAAGTTGTATTTGCTAAAGATATTTATAATTTATGTTAAATATTATAACAGTATCTCTTGTCACTGACGGTATATATGTGTATTTCATATGTATGTTTCAGTATTTACCGGAGGTGACGATTTCACAAATAAATATATATGATTCTTCAACTTGCTGGACTCGTTTAGCTCGGAAACACGAACCACCACTTGGTCATATTTTATTCATCTTCCATAGATCTTACACAAATAAGAAATTTTGTTGTACAGACTTTTAGGTGACATTCTTTTTTATATTTTACATTCTATATTTTAACACCCCATATTGTGGTACAACCAAGGATGTCTGCATTACATGCCATTTTTTTTTCATGGACACCACTTCAAAAATGGTACACGAATTCCAGAAGTTGCTACAGAAAATCCACAAATTCAGAGCAAATTTTGTTATTTCCTTTTTTAAATAAATAGAGCTATTTTACTGTACTAATTAGAGAAATATATTTATCTTTATTTTTGATGTGACACCGTTGATGTGTTACACAGCTACTTGTGTTATATTTTTGTTTACAATGGGTAAAGGAATATGGCTACAAATAAATTATCGTGTAAGGCAGTGAAAAGTGACCCCGCCCCCTTCTGGAAAGCTGGTTATGGGCTTGAAATTTACAGTGATTACACATGTAGTTCATGTGTTCAGCAGTCTTCTGCGTGGGGCCACGTGCTGCATGTAACCTGCCCACCCTTCCATTGAATTATAGACTGCCCCTGTATGAGACGTTTGTGGTGACGTTGTGGACGAGCACATTTTTAATGGGTTGGGCTTAACCTCCCAGCCCTAACAGCCCTCCGGCTGTTGACATACATGTACATCATGTGTTGAGGAATCTCGGGAGTTGGCAACTGCCAATCAAAATGCAAAGCAGACGCCTTCTCCCTTGATCAAGTTTTAGTCCCACGCCCCAAGGCTTTCTCTTCAAAAGAGGAAATGCCGCTATTCTACTTTAGCAGGGACCACCTTGGTGACCTGTTTGCTGAGCGCTGGATACATTTCAGTTGTGGGTGGCCGAGGCGGGCTGGGGTTTAGGTTGGAGTTTGGGTAAGTTGAGGGCCGCTGATCGCAGCAAAACAGTTGGACACATTGTACTGAGTACTGTGTATAGAATTCCTTTTCCGGGTGTTGTGTTTTCGTGTGAAAGAATAATAATCCCGTCAATTAAGCCGTGTTAATAGAGAAAAATATGCCTTCTTGAACATGCTGAAAGGGCAACTGATTTAAGTCAGTCAGTGCGGCAATCTGTAACACGTGACCAGTGTCAGCCCAACACGAATTACTGCAAATATTTTCGTGATGTCATATGGATAAAAAAAGTTTGTATATTCAGCTGTGTCTCCCAGCCAGTTTGTTTAAAGTATACCAGATTTCATACAAAGGATACGTTCGAAACCAGGACTAAAAGCATGAAAGGTTTGGTGTTAACAGGCACATGTACAGGTAACAATTTAACCAGGCTAGCTGGTCATGCTGTGTGCTGAACACTGGTGAATGGGCGCTTTTATCACAAAGATGTCTGTGCTCAGAAAAAAATCCTGTCTGTCAAATCAGAATTCTTCTTCTTCTTCTTCTTCTTCTTCTTCTTCTTCTTCTTCTTCTTCTTCTTCTTCTTCTTCTTCTTCCCAACAACTGGACATACAAATATCCTTAAACTTCAGGCCCTGACTTCATGCGATGACAAACACAAGATAACATTAACAATGCAGAGCCTTATCATGGAGATCCGTAATGTGCACTGGGCGTTACGCAAAAGGCACGACAGGCCAATTTCGCCAGTCGCCTCTCATCGCATGTGAGACGCCGATAGCAAGATGCGAATGCGAAATGCACCTGGCGTTAAAACGCCAAACCTGAATGCTTCAAGCATGCGATGCATACGTTCGCATGCGCGCATGCTATGGCATATAGCAGGCGGAAGATATGCGTTTCCGGTACTCCGTGGCACATAAAAATCATTATTAGCTCGTGTAAACGTTGTTGCACATGCGACGCCTGTATTTAAAGATCCTTAGGGTAGTTGGGGGCATTGCCATATATACATGCACATCTGTGCTTAGAACTCCCATAAAATAGTCATGTCTTTGAGTAACGTTTAAACACCCAAGTCTTTAATATTGGGGCTCCTGTGGTGCAATTTTGAACCAGTAGTGATTTTTAAAATGCTGTCCATGGTTATTATTGCATTTGAAACATATTGGGTTTGTGGACGTATTTGATAAATTAAGAAATACACGTTGGAAGTCCAATTTACGAAATATAAGTTGGGGTACGAGGCCAGTAGAACCATTCTGGCCAGCCAGAGCTCGTTGTGACTGCCGCACAATTTCTGTGGGGGCAGCAAGACTCTGACTAGGCAGAATGAGTAGAACATTATTGATTTGACTGGTGTCGTCAAGCAAAGCGTCAAGATCCATGGACCTCTTGTTTCGTTATTATGTCTGGTCCGATGGAACCTATTTTTGAGTATTTTTTACTCCAAATGACCTGCTGCTGAAATATTATATATCAGATCAATATGCATGTTTCTGCAAAACTAGCATCTAAATCCAACTTGTCTTATGGATGCTCCACTGAAATAAATAAATAAAAAATAATGGGGGGGGGGGGGGAGAGAGGAATACAACAACAACAAAATACTGCGGCAAGCCAAGATATGCCCCAATAAAATCTTTAAACTCTTAATGCGCATGGCAAATGTTCCAGCATGTCCAATGTCCCGGGTATCTTTGTGTCAGTTTCCTATCT
>JAAUYG010022019.1_pt1 | contig 15534 bp, 6 predicted proteins | sample 7278091 | NCBI WGS metagenome assembly JAAUYG01 (sample SAMN14350201, study PRJNA611818) | marine sediment metagenome | isolation source: surface marine sediment (0.6m) | place: French Polynesia: Moorea | collected 2018-08 | reverse complement strand
TGAAAAATATTAAAATTAGTTTTGTCTAAATTTAAGGTCAGTTTATTTGCTGCAAACCACTCTTCAAGTTTAGAAAATAATTTCTCTGAGTTTTGTTTAATCTGGTTAATCAGCAATTGTGTTCTTTCTTTCAGCAGATTCTATTTTCCGATGCAACAATAATATGACTGATGATATTTTAAATAATTTGTAATTTGGCTGCTGATTACATCTGTATAAAATATATATCTGGACCGTGTAAAAGTATTGTGCAGTTACAATTTGGCTAGTAATGCAAAATCATCTGTAAAAGGTCTACTTGAAACGTTCCTATTATAAACACCAAAGAAAAGTGACTAGGTGATATTCGAAAATCATTTAGCAAATGAAATTATGAATACAAAGATTGCAAATATACCATGAATGCTTTTGCAGTCAGTCATTAGAAAAAAAAATCAGGATCACTCAAAGTAGTCAACATAATTTAAATTCCAACTGTGATGACTGGCTGTTCTTACAGCCAATGCGATAGCAACATGTTTAATGACCGTAAAAATTCATATGTTGAGATGGGTTTACTGTTTAAACATGAAAGTGTCTGTCATCCACGTAGCTCAATTTGCCCTGGAACTGAATGTCTTAGAAATGCTCAATTGAAACACTTACTTTTCTCATCAAAACCACCCCCATCCAAAATTTTATTACACACGCGTATGACGTAAAAACATCAAGCAGGAACAGAATCATCAAAGGCAATTCTTTTGACTTCCCAAGTATAAAAAAGCAATATCGATTTTGATGTCAAAGTTAAAGTTAAAAAAAAAAAATGCTTTTTGTATTTTGATGTTAGCTTTTGTGACATACTGATAACTTCTCAGTGTGGTGAATGTTTCATAGAGCTATCTTTTGACGATAAATCCAACGACTTCATCTTGCCTTAGTGCTTGTAATTTATTGGCATCAAACTGCTTTAACTCTTTCACTGCGCCAGGCGACTTTAGTCGACATGAAAACCATATAAATACAAGAAATTCCGCAGTGAAAGAGTTAACATGTTTCAGTATACACTTTAGTGACCTACAGGCCACATCTTAAAACAAATTCCTTTCACATTTGGTGGATGTAGGTATTCATAGAAAATCGTGACTTAAAAAGATTTTAGGCATGGTCCCATTTATAATTGGGTGATTATCATATAAAAATTAGTTATAAATCATGATTTTACCTGCTCCAAAAAAGTCTTTTTTTTTAACACTACAATGATATGCTAATTAATGATATTCTAATTAGTTAGCACATACAAAAAACAGAAAAATGGGAGGGGTGGGGGGCTCCTGAAGGCCTGATTTCATCATCCCTGAAGAAGGCCAGTTATGGATGAAAAGCTGGGGAAGAGCTACCAATATCCGGTCTCAGCTAAATGTAAAACTTCCTGTCAGAATAATCAGGTGTTGAGCGAAAAGTTGTCATCGCCACTTTATCAATGGTACTGGGCTAGACCCACTGGTATGAAGAATATGCCTCAACAGGATAACTCTTGTTTAATTAATATGGTATTAGCCGGTAGCGAGAGTGAAATTTTCTTTGAATTTTTGCCTTATTGTGATATTTAGGTCAAGCCCCACTGGTATGGTGAATATACCTCAACATGATGATCCTTGCATAATAAATCCTAAAGAATTGGTGCATCATTTCAGACAGAAAGATCAGTTTCGGGAGTCCTGAGCAAAGAATTTTCTTTGGATTTTTATCTTGTGGTAATAACGTATTTTGGTCACTAGCCCTCTAGTATGAAAACTAAGTCTCGACCTGGTGACTCTTGCATAACTAATGTGGTAGTTAGGACCTACATTTACTTTGGTTAGGGCCTTCTGAATAGGGAGTTTTACGTTGATCTAATATCTTATTGTAGTATTGACTCCACGTAATATCAAAATTAGGGCATAAATTATCATACACTGCATCACTCCTTACCCTCATCTAACCTACAATAGTACTGCCCCTATATCAGTCACCACGTTTCCTGCCCCCTAGCGGTACCCCTGGGCGGTACCCAATGTAGCCGACCCATCCCACCATATCCTACCATATGAAGGAGATGGCATATTTTTTTTTTACAGAAGAGTGAGAGTGATCAGGAAGTAAAACACTAAGTTTAAATTATGTGATGGTTTGACAGAGAGAAGAGAGTCAGATGATCATGTCTGTGCAGCAGTGTGACGTGCATTCAGATTTCCCGCCATTTCTGGGTGAGCCTGTAACCCCCCCACCAATCTTGGACTTGGCCAACTGCCCATCCTCCGCAACGCCAGCCCTCCCTCTTGGGCAGCCCCAGGCCGATGTTGCAATTTAACCCCCTGTGCTCCATTGCCTGGATGTTGGGCCTATTTATATGAGCCAGCTGGAGGCTGGTGACTAGACAAAGGGCAGGCTTGATTTCTGGGTGACTAAGGTCAGCTTAGCTGCACTGCTGATATTACTTACCTGCACAAGAAGTTACTTTGCTCTCCTGGTTCAAAATGGAAAATCTCAGAAAAATATGAAAGATGGGATCATGGATGGGATATTGACAAGGACTTGAGCCTGTAGTTATGATATCTACTGTATGGTTAATAAATCTAATTAGAATGCTCTCTGGATAACCATGATAACTGTGTATCTGTCTGTACTATTGACATGATAGGATTTCAGGCTATGCATTGGCTAAAAGTTATTATGGCACATTATATGTAGAGATAGATTGATAGCTTATTGACACCTTGTGTGACTATTAAATATTTACATGCATTCTTTTGAAAGAATAAAAAAGTTACAGTAGGTGACAGACATCCAGATAGCAATTTGGCTAACGAGCTGGATGCTATTATATCGCAGATAACATGTGACATGTTATATGATGTAATAATGAACGATGGCCAGTTTCCCAAAAAATCTTTTCCAGAAAGACTTTTAATTTTAAGTCCACTAATCACCTTGACAGCTATTGTCACCTTGACAGCTATTGTCTTTCCATGTTTTACCCCAAAAAAAGGACTTACGATTTTGCTGGAAACCTGTCCTGTGTGTCTGGACATGTGAGGAATATACATTGTTTTTTAGTGACATTTCCACTTACTAGTATCAGTACAGTCTATCATAATACAGTGTATCATAATACAGTGTATCATAATACATAAATACAGTGTATCATAATACAGTGTATTATAAGACTTTGTATCATAATACATTGTATCATATATAATACATTGTATCATAATGTGTATCAATACAGTATATCATAATAGTGATGATAATACAGTATATCAATACAGTGTATCACAATACTGTGTATCAGTTAAGTGTATCATAGTACAGTGTATGATAATACATTGTGTCAATACAGTATATCATGGTATGTTAAAATTAGATAATTAGTTCTTTTTAATTTTGAGGCCAGATTTAAGACTGTTTTGAGGCACTTTGCTTTGTAATCTGACCATTATCCCTGAATCTTTATTTTAAAAATAACTCTGAATATACATACAATTTATCAGCATTTTTGTTGCATTATTTGGTGGCGAATTCATATATGCTTTTGGTCTTTCCAGTGGAAGTCCCGGGTCCTAGTTTGAAGCCAGTGGACAAATCATCCAACCATGCTGCTGCAGTATGTGAACCTGCCGCAAGTCTCCCAAACCAGGGCAGTGATACCAGTACAGCCAGCCAGGTCTTGGAAGGAGTCCCAGCAGAGAATCCCGACCAGCAGGACCTGGCTGAAACTGGGCCATCACAGGACGAGGTGTTGGCGAATACAAGCAACGCTACGCAGACAACCGCCTTGAAGGAGTCCGATGCTGTGCCAATGTCGGTCTCTGGATCTGGAGAGACGGAGCATGCACAAGAGAAGACGAAAGAAGCTGTGGCCACCGAAAATGAGAATGATGTTACAGAACAGAAAGGTATCACACCGGCGTCTGCTCTCCCAATACCTACAGGGATCGGGGAATCTGGAACGCAAATTTTGCAAACCGCAGAAAGTCCCACTGCGACATCAACTAACCCTGTTCAACCAAGCAGTGCTGATAGTCCAGTCTCTGCTGGAGATACAAATGCGGCTTCTACCGACAGCAGCAGTAAATCACCCACACATCAGTCTCCATCGACTAGTCTGACAAGTTACAAGGCACTTCCCCAAGTTGTGGAATCTTCAGGACAGATCACAGCTGGGGACGCTGACCTATTGGAGCCCAGCAACACAAAACCTTCCCAGGCTACCCAAGAAGGCTGTGAGAGAGCCACGGAACGGTTGGATGCCAAATCGGGTCTCAGTGCGGTTGTCGAGGGTGATGGGAATGCAGAGAGGAAAAGAACCGACCAGAACTCAGTGTCTGGTACTACAGCCTCCATACAGGGATCACAGATCATGATGTCCCAAGCTGCTACTTTCGGAGCGTCGGTGACAACAACAATGGTGACGAGTACAGTCTCTATGGGAAGTGTTGTTACCACGGTGTCATGCACCAGCAGCCAGCCTAGAGTAACCAGTTTGACATCCAGTCAGCCAACATCAGAAATTACCAGAGCCCCAGTGGAGGCACATACTGTTGACCCACTGACTGCAGTACAAAGACTGATAACTCAGAATGCTGAGCCAGTATTAACCCAGGGCAACAGAACGGGGTGTGATGTGGTGGGGGCCACGGGCGGTGCTACCATGGGAACCACGGTGTTGTCAGCTGTATCCAGTGTTATAACACCCTCCACTCAACCACCGACAAACGCGTTGCTTAACATTAACAACTCAGCCATCTTGGAAGCCTACCAGACCGTGGTGGGATTCAGTGAATTACAGACTATGCTCACCAACATCCTCAGGGCGGGAGGGAACGCTGTACCCCCAGTGTTGCCAGGTAGGCAAGTCAGTCCCACCCTCAATTCCCCCATTCACCTAGGCCATGTATTGCCCAGTGTTCCGGCCTGCCCGCCCCAGGCAGCCCCGGCATTGCTGGGGAAAACTGCATCCGTTGCTGTAGAAAACCAATATAACCTCAACAATCTGCAGCTAGGTCCGCTGTTACAGAAGATAAGTATTGCTCAGCAGCCGCACACGACCGCCACTCCTCGGGTTGATCTCGGTGAGGGGCTGACAGTGTCCCCGATTACGAAGCCGGCTGCCATGTGTGAAGCCAAGGGCATTACGACCACCAGCCCTGTACCTGGCCAGCCTGCCGGACCTGTGACGGCCCACGTTCCGCTGTCTGTAGGGGAGAACGGGATATCTCATCTGATGGACACGCAGCCGGCACCCAACTGTGACCTTAGTGTAAAGGACTTGCCAAAGCCAAACCGAGCTGAGGAGTCGATAGATTTGTTGTCAAGCTGCCCACAGCTGCTGCCTCTGAAACCTCAGCATAGTTTACCCGTGTCCTGTGTTCAAGGCATCGCAATATCACCGCTGAATCTGGGCGTAGCATCCAGCAACCAACAAGGAGCAACCCAGGGCGCCTTCCCAAACCGATCATCCCCGACGAGTTCTCATACGACGGTTATTCCTCAGTCGTCTGCCGTGTGTCACCCGTTACAGGCCGTCACCGTGAGTCTGTCCTCCCAGCCCTCTAGTCTTACCATTGTGACAACCATGTCCACTCCCTCCCTGGTGGTCCAGGATTCACACAATGTCAACTGCACCCAGACCTCGGCTCTGCCTGTGACGTCGTGTCCCCTATCCATCCAGATACGTGATGTGACACCTCCGTTCCCCGTTGCCCTGGACACCGATAATAAGCATTTACAAACTGTTGCTGCAGGTGCCGGTGAAGATACGAGCAAGTTGACAGCAAATCCGGCTGTTTGTGCCTCCAGTGTGAGTGGTCACCATGTGTTATCCACCAGCGTTCCCAGTAGCCTATCCACCATAGGCTGTGTGGCTGGTAGGCCTGAAAGTTCCCAGCCTCAGGTTACAGCGGCCGGTATCAGACTGGACACAGCACAGGTCGGCAGAGGAATCGCGGAAGCTGATAAGAGTGCACTGAAAACCGACAGCAAGCCAGTTCGTGGTGGCATATCCATCATGAAACCATTGTATGACCGTGACTCGGAATGGTTTGATGAGGAGCCCCAGCCACCGCTAGAGCCCGTTCTCACAGCCGGTCCCGGTAAACCAGCCACTGTGGCGCCACCTGCCAAGGTGTCTGGAGTCCCTACGGAAGACAAGCAGCTACAGTTACAGCGCCTCCCGGTGGGTTATCTGTCCAAGCAGATCCTGTCCAAGGGGGTGAGTGGTGATGGACCCAGTGGCGAGGTCGGGTTGAAGAAGATCCATCCTGTGAAGACTGAGAATGCTGCTGTGTCAGTGGTGCCTGCTCGGTCTCGTTCCTCGCTGACCATTGCTAAGTATTTCGAAGAGGGAGCTCGACTACAACAGCAGCAACAACAACAACAACAGGAACTCTGGCGTGCTCAGCTGGCGGCGCAGACTGCCGCAACATCTGGTAGTGCAGTCTTGACAACGACGGGCACAACAACCCCCATTCCAGGAGCAAACACCAGTGTTTCCAGTGCTGCTAAACCCGTGACTGCTTTGACCGTAGGGAACGCTATACCTGCTGAGAAAGCCGAAGTGTCATCCGTACAGGCTTCTGTCCCTACTACTTGTACTACGACGGTCTCCGAGTCAGTAACGTCAGCTGCCCACAGTAAACCAGCCACTGTCAAAGCCACAACTGCAGGCAAGTCGCAGGGCCCTACCTGTGTCTCTGTGCACATCACGTCAGCTGTGGAATATCCCCGCAGTCATCTGGCCAACTTTGTCCACCGTTCTCTCCACACACCGTCTCTGTACAACTCCTCTCCACATCCTATCACGTCGCCTGGCTTCCCCCTGGACCTGACTGAGTCTGTGCAGAAGGTCATGAAAGCTATACCCCGCACCGACACTTCACCGCCGCTGTCACCAAAACAAAAAAGGACACTCCCATCTCCAACCCATAGTAGTCCTGCCAAATCACGGTTGAGGACACGAACGCCGACGCCAGTCACTGAGGTACAAGGAAGAACTACCACCCCAACCCCAGTAGTGGAAACCTTGGGAGAAATCAAATCTGTAGTCATTGACAAAGATACCAGCGCTGCTGGCTCCCATCGGAAAAGTCCAGTGGCTTTCACCCAACAGAAGTGTTCACAGCCTGCAGTAGCTGGACTCGGGAAGGCAGGCTCTCCCATCACTGTCGGCGGAGGCTTGGTTTATGAACATTCATACAGTGCCAAATTACCACACTCGCAGCATGGCAGCCAGAAAGCGGGAAAGGAATCGGACTCGGCAGATGCCATGGACACTGTGCTGCTGCTGCCTCTGCCAGATGAAAACCTGGACAAACCGGTGGCTACCAGCAAGGCAACACCTTGTGACACAAACACAGCATTGGAGATTGTCCAAGGATTGTCCAAGGAATCTACTATTACTAGCTCCAAAACCCTTGATAAGAAACCTATTGTCTTAGGAAACGTTCAACCAATAGTAAATAGTGCGGTACAGGCTTCAGGATCCATTGTTATAAAGATTGGAGAGTCAGAATCTGGATCAGTCAATCACATCCACAACTCCGGAAGTGCCAGTAAAAATACGACGACTACCCCTGTCAGTTCCAGTGCTTCAACTACTAAAACAACGACTGGTCCAAGTGTAAGCAGTGCTCCACTTGTGAGTCAAACAAAAGTTGTGACAAGTCCTGAGACTGTACTGCCTTCAGTCAGTAGCAGCAGACCTGACAGCATTGCCATGGATGCTGCTGTGGCAGCTAGTTCTTCTGTGGACTCTAAATCACAACCACAGTCCACTGACAATAGTAGTAAGCCTGTGGTTGAGGAAGGTTGTGTATCTGCGGCTCCTGTATCCAAGTCCTCTCAGTCCAAATCTAGAACTGGTTTCAGCAAACACACAAGGACAGGCGTGGAAGGGGAGTCTGTCGATGGAGCAGCTATTAGACCGGCCAGAGTGACTCGACGTAGCAGCCGAGAATCCACAGAATCTCAGCAGAGCACAACGAGCAGCACAGCGAAAGACGAATCTCCAGCAAAGATCTTCCCAGCTGGCCTGGTACCAGGCCTTGTAGGTCGGGGACGGAAGAAGACTGCCAGCGAGAGCTCGGAGACTCCTTCTGAAGTCAGCGTAGCCAGCATTGATTTCCCTCAGCGTGCCAGCACACGTATGGCCACCCGGCGTAGTGGTCGAGTTAGCGTGTCCCCAACTGTTGAAGACCTGGCCACAGAACCGACAGCAGATGATCTCGCTTCGACTGACACAAACAAACCAGCACGGAAGACTCGGGTCGGTAGCAATAAACGCAAGCTGCAGACCGAGGATCCTAGGACCGACAACAACGACATCAAGAAAGCGAAAGTGGAAGCGGACGAAAAACCATCCGATGAGATCACCGTTTCTCAGACTGTGAAAAAGCCCGGCAGGAAGTCTGTAGCCAACGCTAAATCTGCCGTGATGTCTGAAAATAAGGCAGCCACAAGGGGGAAGAGAGCGGCGTCAAAGGAGGACGAGAATCTGACTAGTAACGCTGATGCAGTTATGGAAGATATGGGAACTCCAGCTGTGCCTAAGAAAGGGAAAGGGCGTCCCCCCAGTACTGGGATTCCCCCGGGGATTCCCCCCAGTCAGACCAACCTCCCTGGGAAGGAGACTGAGAGTGGGGACGCGGAACAGGAGACGGGAGAACTAGGTGAGATCTTCAGGTCCAGCTTAAAGAGTGTTCCATTGTAACATTATGTACAGACGCCCGTCTGTGGTGTAGTAAATTCCCATTTTAAGTATAGCCATTGAAATGTAAACATTTTGTACACTTGTATAACAGTATTGCCATTAGAAAACAGAAGAAATTGTTAGTTTGGTAACATCTCATAGAAAAGTTTCAGACATTGGCTTGTCTTTTAAGTTTGGTTAAACCTTCATTATCTGTCCTTGTCCTAATATGTGTTAACAAGAATGATGTCCCGAATTTGGACTCGCACTTTATTTCAATCCAAAAACTTTTCCTCCATGTTCCAGCCGGGAATGAGAATGCTGAGAGTGGCAAGCGGACAACACGCTCCAGCAAAAGCAAAGGTACAGTGATTTGGTGGCATGAGTATTAAACTGGCCTTGGAAAGGCTGCACGTTTGCTGTCTGGCTAACTGTAGATCATGGGCATTGGATGGTAATACCCGAATGAGCACAACTATGCAACGTACGGTTGCTCACCCCTAACAAAAGTAATACTGTATGATAGTAAACATAGGAAAACAAATAAATTGTGATAGCTCATGTTAAATAGCAAACTGAAGTAGGTGGTTTTCCATGCATCTATTGGTTTGTGGATTTCAGTTGTTTTGTGGGTAGTTAGTTTACTGATAATTCTGGTTTACTGATAAATTTAATTGGGTTATGTCATTGCTCAACAGGAGCTGTGCGTCATGTAAGGAATAGAGTGAAAATATTTTGAAATTGAAATTGGAAGTTCGTTATCTGATGTTTTCCAGATCACTGCGAATTGCCACGCCCAGCTGCTAAACGAAAACGCTGATGCAGCCAGAGAGGGAAATGTTGGAATGAACCCATACCACGTTATGATGTGAGCAGGGGAATACTCCCGCAAACGACCTGACCACGGCGACACTGACTTCTGCGGTCAGAACGATGGTTTCCAGGAAGTGCTCTTTGTAAAGTCCGTCCACGTTTGACATTTGTGACACTGTCACATAGGACACCAAACTTATAGTCAGAGGACACAGCTGGGGCTGCCAGTGCCAGCTAGACCCACTGAGTCGTAGTGACTGTGTTTGTGGCTTTGGTGACGCCCCAGTTTTGTCTTTGGTGACAGTGAGAGAGACCCCCATACTGTTCCTGTGTGCAGTGTTATGGTGTTATGTTGCATAGCTATAGGTATTAACATGTTGTATGAACAATCTGGGTTGCACACACACGACTCCGTCTTTTTTACCGATGTAGGGGAATGAAACCGGGGTTTTGACAACGCCCCTAACTGTGGTTATTACCAGTATTGTATGTGTTGGTGTGAGAATTTGTAACCTAGGCTAGTACAGACCAGATTTGACAGGCTGGATTCTAGGCCACATTAAGTGAGTATATCTCTTCATTACTATCTCTTTGCCTGTAGCCATGTCACGTCTCTGGACAAGTGGAGTGTTTTGGGTCGGGTGTCCTTATTGGCCTGGTATGACAGCCCCCAGTTTCTGATTGCTAGGTCGACTTTCATGTTAGACGCTAAAAATAGTGCCTCTACTGCTGTGAAATAGGAGTTTCTTCTTTTCGTGTTATAACTTGAGTACATGCTCATAACCTCTTTGATTTGCAAACTATTAATCGAGGAAGAAAGGCAGTTGTTTTGTAGACATGGTTTCTATTGTCAGTTGTATTGTAGCCATGGTTTCCATTGTCAGTTGTATTGTAGGCATGGTTTCTATTGGAATCTATGTGGATAGAGGGAGAGCATAAACTGAAAGTAAAAAAAAAAAAAACGCTTGTCAAATTGCGTATTTGGAATTATTAAAATACTGTAAAAGTTAATTAAACTACTGCCGCAGTTCCGTGGTTTTCTAGATAGAAGATGTAAGATATAAATTTCCACAGATATTTCTTAGATGACGGCATTTTAAACAGGATATTGTCTTTGTCAAACTGATGTCGGATGCTTTTAAGCTAAAATACAATCACTTAATCTACACTTTCAAAGAAGATGCACATGCGGACTGCATGCACTGGTACAAGGATGGATGCAGTGCAGTCTGGGGAAGGGATTTGTACAGTTAGGGCTCTCTCTAGTTTCATCTATGAATGTGCTTAATTTAGCACCTGCAAAATTTCTTACAGTAAAGTTTGGCAAAGACTTTCAAGGACACTGTTGTATGAAATGTACTGGCACTTTGTTTAGCAGTTGGTATATCCATAGCTAATAGATGAGCAATAAGAAAGGAAAGCATTGCACGCATTGCATACACCAAACTCCTCACCAACTTGGCTCTTTGATAACGGGCTGATATTTCAAGCATGCTTTTTGAATTCAGGGAAATTTTTTGGCTTTTGCTTTTTGCGTTCACGATGTCCTTTTCAAGGTACTTACTTGAGATAAGATTTAATGCAACATTACCATAAGTGGCTTAAACTTCTGATTTCGGAGACTTGGAGATACTGAGTATAGTATTGGATGAAACTGTAAAGGGTAAAATCAATTCACAACTTAGGCTTATTTATAGGTAGGCTAACACTTGGTCCTAAAAGCAGATTTTCTCATTATTTATTGTTCTGAAAAGCAAACGATTTTGTCTACTTTATCTCCGTAGTCTCTGGGTTCAACTTTCTACTTTTGACTGTGTCTCAAGGGATGGCATCTGTTGTTTAGTTGAGTGTCTACACCCTGTAGTGGTAACTGTCCAGTATGACCCAGACCCAACCGCTGCTAATACTTACAGGGTTTGAAGAGAGTGAGGGACATTTGTTGTTGCATACTTGCATGTAGTTTTGGCCAAAGACTGAAAAGACACTGCAGGATAATGCGGTGTCAACTTTATTATGCAGACTGCAGTGTATATAGGGATCCAGTTGTACATAGTGACTAAGACAGTGAGCGACTGTTATTTTTGTTACGCCATCATGTATATAACTTTTCAAGAGGCTTGATGATACCTGTTCATTAGAAGGAAGTCGTAGAAGTCATTTGTTGCCCACAGTTACCAAGCCTTTGCTGAATTTTGCCCGCTCATCTGTATTTTTCTCCCTTGTTCGCTCTGTTGTTACATTATTATTAGTCTATCGCATTCATCTGGGGTTATTATGGCTACCAGAACTGGTTATGGTGGCGTTCGCCACATGTGTTGTATATATATATATATATCGTGGCAGGACTTGTCTCAAGTTCTCAGCTGCTATGTACACAAGGAAATCCCTACTGTATAGATAATAATATGAACACAGGACCCGTCTACCATGTATATGAAATAGCGGAATGTGTATTCAGTAATCGGGTTGTGTATATTTGTTTGTTTTCCGTTGTGTATATTAAGATATGAACATAGCCGAGACACATGGTACACCAGCACTGTAAATTTGTAAGACGGAAGACCCAGAATACAATTGGTGAATTGCTGCCTCAATTTGGTTGGGACCACATGAAATTCGTCCCATTTCATATAAGATAACGGGGCAGCTGTTTGCTTACTAGAGCTTGTCTGTGCAGGCTGAAACCTGATATGTGTCGTGGTCCCTACTTGGCGGGACTCGTGTGGTTTGGGTCAAATTAGTTCTTCAGGAAATCTGTTGATGTGTCATCATTTTCCTGTACAATAAATGCCTAATGATAAAGTAATATATATATAAATATACTATTTTGCATTTACATGTTAATAAAATACACAGTGATGTACAGTTTTGCTCATTACGTTGACTGTTTTCTCTTTGATTTTTACTACACCACTACTTGATAAAGCATTACTGAAAGTGACTCGATATTCACCCCAGTCTGTGGATTATAATTGTGCTGGGCGAGATGATTTAGTGAGATGACCATATGTGGAAAACCCCCTGGAACCCTAGGGTATGTCACGAAATGAGATTAGGTCCCTGGCAACTGCTGTGGGCTGATATAGGCACGGGGATGGAGGACTGCCAATATTCAGTCGGTCGGATATCTAGTGATGTGGCTTCAATCCATGGCCATAAAAAGCCACCATTCTGAAAATTACCATTGAAGGAGTTATGGTTGCTTAAGACATTTTAGAACAAATTCAGTTGAAACTGCACATGCTGTAGGAGATTTAGAGTACAAATCTTGAAGTATAAATTGCTTTGGGATTGCTACTTGGGATTTAGCAACAATAGTAGTGAAAAGGGGATAAAACACAAATCAATATAACAATGAAAAGTAAGGACAATTACACAAAGCAGTATATATTATAACCTCCAGACTACATGATCCACCCCAGGGGATCTACACATTGGTATTAAACTGTAAGATCAGTTTCAAAAAAAAGGAACATCAAGTGATAATGATACATTTAAATAAATGTTTGGATTTCCCCTGCATGTGTTGTTGATAGAAGTATACGTGAACCCCAAATGCATATTGTCATAGGGCAACCATGTAAGATTTTAAATATATTGTGTGGCTTCATAACCACTGCCATCTGGCGACTACTGAAAAGAATCAAAATCCTCTCGCGAGATTATGTATTCAGGCCATATGCGGGGGAGGCACTTACTGTATCGATGGGGTGCCTTAACGAACTGGAAAAAAAATATATACATACATGTCCCGCAACATGTATATTTGATTCATAATTTCTCGGGGGGGTTCCTGTAAAGACGTTTAGTATGTCAATGAAATTCCTGCTTTATCTTGATTTGCCAAATGCCAGCTTCTGGCTGCTGTACAGAGTCCTGGCTTGATATAAGCCTATATGCACAAAAAAAGCAAAAATTTAAAAATATAAATTTTAAATACAAAATTGTAACTGATGCAAAATCTTCTAGCAGATCGTTGTAATTAAGTGATACACATTTTTAGCATATTTGAAGCCATTGTTGGATGAATAACCAATATGTTGTCCATATTGTATTTTACTTCACCATTACAATAACCTCCAACATCACAGCTGCCGTTTCATTTAAATACATTTTTTTTTTAAAGAATCGGTACTTGATGGAGAACAGATATCTAAACTGTAATCTTTCTTCCGCGTTCGAAAGGGTGCTTATTCTTTATTATGAGTCTAGTATATGCTGTTTAAATTTATTTTTATTTTGTTTATGTACCCAAAGAATGTGGGTAGTGGCCCCTTCCATCTTTGGAAGCCGCATGGCTGTCATCGCGCCTTCGCGACCCGCCGGTAACTCTCGCCATTTTTCTTCCGTGTGTTTTCACTGTCAAACAGGGTGGCAGTTGAATCGTACATTGCCATCTGCATTTGCATGGGAAGATAGGGCATTGAAAGGTAAGTTTTATATACATGCTGGTGTGGCAGTATATCTCTAGAAGACATTCTGTTGTGGTTTCGCTTTGTTCTCATTGGTGCTTGGTTCCTGCAAGGTGATTGGCGAGCTGACGGAACTCAGGTTCATATTGGTCAGAAGTTATTTGGCGATTTCATTGTACGAGGCCGCTACATTAGCCTATCAAGGACCGATCACTGCCAAACAACAATAACAAAGGCACATGGTAAAGTGCACTGCTGTCTAGTACTGGATTTTAATTTTAATCAGTAAATCTTCGTGGGTTTTGCTGATTTTCCTCTAAGCACAATGACTTTTCTGTGTCTGGGGCTGGCTTCCTCGTATTTCTGCAAAGGGCACTTTGGCATTACTAACTAGATCTAGTAACTAGGCTTTTAGTCATGTTCATACAAAAAAAAATAAAATAATAACAGCCGATACGATAGATCTCTATAAATAAACTATTACTCTAACTAAAGATTATGACATTCATTCAAAATACCGGGTCCAAGTGTTAATGAGTTACTATATAGTATATTCATCATACCTGCATTTGTAGACTGTTTCTGCTGGCAAATGCAAAGCCTTTCACAAGTAATTTACCTGATTCATGCACATATGTTTTGTGGCAGATTTATGATTTCTTCTTTTTCTTCTTCTTCTTCTTTTTCTTCTTCTTCTTCATAATAAAGCATTCCCATATTGTTCTTAATAAATTGCAAAATCTCCTTCGGGATATTTCACACTTAGAGGTATATTTCATCAACCTTTAATAAAATGAATAAAGTGCAATAACTCTCCTTGGAGGTACTAGTATTTCTCAGTTAGAGGTATGTTAAGGTATGTAGTATGTACCTACCTATATTCAAACCTATTTCAAACCTTATAAATAAGTACATACACTGAGAAAGGTATCAAGTTGCATATACTCCCGGCATATACTGAAAATCTGCTAAAATTCTTTTTGATTAACATAACTGATTAACCACTTAAATTATCATCAATTCTTAAAGTGCAACCCTTTTTTCGAGTTTTTCAAAAAGATCAAATTATGCTCTAAGTTACATATGTTGCAGGTTGAGAAACGAGCAACCGAAGGCTTCCATTGCTACATTTTTCTTGTAGGATGGCGGCCCAGGCAGACGGACAGCTGGGGGGTACGGCCTCCACGGAAGCCCAGCAGCTCCTCAATACGTTCTGGCAGAGGACACTGGATGAAATAAAGGGATTGACTAATGTAGGTTACCGAGTGCTTCGTATGTGGATCAAAGTCAAAATTAAGAAAGCCACATATATTGAATATTTAACACAAACCGTTTCATTCTGTATCGGCTAAAAAGCTAAATACTAAAGCCACACAAAGTTGTCATTATTTGTGAAGATACTAGCTAGTATGTACCCCAGGATATGTACAGCGATGAGTACCTGTTGAACTTTCTGTTTTAATCCAGTAGTGTGTGAACAGCATTCAGAATATACGAGTTGTATACATGTTTTATTGATTTCCAGAGTCAGTTTAAAAGCCATGAATTGCCGCTGGCAAGGATTAAGAAGATTATGAAGCTGGACGAGGAAGTTAAGGTGAG
>JAAUYG010208186.1_pt1 | contig 15539 bp, 11 predicted proteins | sample 7278091 | NCBI WGS metagenome assembly JAAUYG01 (sample SAMN14350201, study PRJNA611818) | marine sediment metagenome | isolation source: surface marine sediment (0.6m) | place: French Polynesia: Moorea | collected 2018-08 | reverse complement strand
CTTTAATGTAACAGTATCTGTTCTCTTGTCAGGCTTACACAAGCAGCAACAATATCAAAAAGTTAAGTTCTTCCGGAAGGTGACATATATGTACTAGACTAAACAGTCCGATCGCGAATGTAGAAATATGGGTGGTGCACTCAGGCATTTATCGAACCTGAGCATTGGAAACTTGATGTACCCATTCTTCCCAAACCAGGGTCGTCTATATCATGTCGACGCCAATTCAAATCATAGATGTTCCAAGTTGCGAGGATACCGAGGACCCCTGGTCTTAGTTACATGTGTATCCTCCTCGTATGTAAGCAATCGCTGTATCAGAGTCCCTGATACAATGGCAACACACATTGCTGATGTTCCTGATCAAAACAGCCAGCCACAGTATGAGCCAGTACATGAATTTTTGTATTTCGGCTCTACACCCTGTCACATTTGGTCACAACAGATGTGTCGCTGGCTGCAGCAAAGGTTCTACTGAGAGGATGATCAGACTCGCACTGTTGAAATAGCAATGGACCGAAAACAGACCCTTGGGGAATACCACAGGAAATGTTTTCAATGTCAAAGAGGATACCATTATATGATACAGATTGTCGCCGATTGGATAGATAACCTTTAAGCCAGTCAAGTGCTACAGTGTTCAAGCTTGAGCAGTAGGATATCATGGTCAATAGTATTAGTATCAAATGCTTTTGATAGATCCAGGAAAATGCTAAATATTGTCAGAAACTATATCTTGAGAAATTGACATACAATGTATTTACTAGTACTAATTGGTGGCCCTATATCCTGGAGTAATTTGTGCTTACATTATCCCGTCCAAAGCTGTTTTTAGGTTTATATTTATTTTTAGGCATAATATTACAGATTTCCTTTGGGGTTGTTGGTGTTAGAAAGAGTGACCCAGAGACGCGATCTTTTAAATAGGATGTAGGCATTGCGTTAGTTTCGGGATACTCGAAGCAAGGTTTTTCCCAATATGTAGTGGGAACATATTTACAAAATGCATTAAAAATTTTTGCCAAGGTTACAAAGAACGTTGTGCATATTTCTGATTAGTCGCGCATTTTTCCAAGTAACAGTATATTACGATTTCCATCTCAACTTAATGTCACTCTTATACACGTATTCCTGAAGCTTGTTTGCAAAATATGCTGTACTTATCTGTTTTATCCTGCTATATAGATTACCATGTCATATGCTACATGGGCTTCATCATCTGATGAAGCCTTAAGTTTCCTTTCAAACAATTTATCCAATTTGCTAGAAGACTTTACCAGAGGATACAGCTAGACTGACAGAATGAAAATAGGCCGAAGCTACCAACTGGCCATCACGTTAAACGTAAGTATTTGAAGGCAGGGGATAGATCTTAATTTACATTTTGGAAAGCCGATATAGATTTCTGAACAATGCATTTTGTACGTGTACATGTATATTTGCACACTAAAATATATATTAAACGTACTGCCTCCTGTGTACCTATTGCACAGTAAGATAATCTACCTTATGCATTACCACAAGAACATAATTTAGGTTCACGCCAATTGATCATTCCTCCCCCACAGACCATTATGTGGATAGGGAACAACAGAGACTGAGTGAATACGTGTGTATGGCACTGCTGCCCCACCATTCCGAACTAGACCTGGGGGTGGCACCACTGTCGTTTCTCTCGCCAGTACTGCAGACAGATGCCATCTATTCCGTGTTGTAATTGGGACAATTGTTCTGCCACCGCCACCGGCTTCTCACGATTATATGAATCTCCAGACAATAACAAAACGTGCCAGGAGGAGAACAGAAGTGCACCACACCTTACTTGGCCCACTTCTCTGCTCAAACTATTCCGGGGAGTTGATAGCCACTGCAGGTCGATACAATTTTGATCAATAACTAGAACGAGAGGCTTGCTCGAAGGCATAACGGATACCGCGATATGGCGTTGATTTGGGGTTCATCGATATTTAAAGGATTTAGGGAAGGATTTTTTGTCAGAGACAAACGCGTAGTGAGTATTTGGAAAGGTTTAGAGATCTCGCACCCAAGTGAGTTCTACCGTCAGCAAGATGACTAAACATACCATTTCGCCATTAGTCCTCTAGGTAGTATTTTTTTTTGTTGAAAATCCCATTCCATTGACAAATCTGAGACCGATCAACCTAATACTAATCGACGATTTATATATCTGACTACCTAAAGTACATTACAGCTGCACTTCATATATTGTATGCAATAACATCTTTGAACATTTAAAAAGGCAATTTAAAAGGAAGGTACCTAGGAAACTATGAAGGATTATGATCATGTAAGGGTTGACAAGGAGAAGCCAAGACTAATGCTGGTGTGTAACTTGGGGGTTAATGCAGAATGCTTTACAGGGCTATCGTATAGTTCATGTAAGTTTTCAATTCGTAGCTTACTTGGCAGTCCTTGCTCGTAAGCGAAGTCGTTTTCGAAGAACCAGGTACAGTTGAAGTTGAAGTGGATTCCCTGCTGGCTAATGTCAGTGTCGCCCAAGGGAGGGTTGCAGTTGCCCCACAGACCGTCATAGCGGGCGGAGAGTGGCACGGGCTCAGACCTCACCCAAAATGGGGCCAGGAAACTGACCCCACTGGCCAGGAAACCCAGCAAGAGACAGAAGAATCCCGTCACAAGGAGGCAAGACGCCATCTTGTTTATCGTCTATCCAGAGGTCACTTCCGGAACAAGTACAAACAGCGCCGTCTAGCGACAGCGTCAGAGAGACAGGTGGTTGGCAACCGTTGCTAGGACTCTCGGGTTTCCGTTATCCCTTCTTCGCCGATGTCAGTAGCAGATAATGCGTGGGATGATTAACGTGCTTAGTTCAATGTCACCAGCCGCTTGCCTTTACCCGGCACAATGTAAGCTCCAGCCGTGGCTTACTCTGAAACATGGCGCTGAATGCTAGAGCCTTGCTAGTCACAGGTGTGTGCCTGATTGGATCCGGGCGGCAGCTGTGTGCCGGGAGGGGGAGAGGGAGCAGAAAGCTCGTCACCTTACTCAGCTACTACTACCTGGCCTCGGCGCCGGTCCCAGGCGCCCGGTCGCCAGGCCAGGGAGCCCACGGCCGGGAAATCAATGGCCAAGCTGGCCGATGTGGAAACGCTACCTTTCTATCTACCACCTTAAATGTCGATAACACTCGGGCTTTAACCTTTCCCAATACGGAATCCGTTATCTATCAATTTATTCGACAGCGTTCAAATCTCCCGCCGTATACTGAGTAACGCTGCTTCAAAAGTAACACACCCTCGAAGACGATGTCTTAACTTGAGGTTTGAGTAAAAGCCAAATATTGGTACAGCGTTTTCTACTACAGTGTACATGTAGCTATCCCATTGACTCCTCTATTAGCCAAAATATGGATGAGCTCAATAGCAGTTGGGAAACTATTACCCGAATCGACAACCGAGTCCATAGTAATCCATACGCAACTAACAATTACTGTGAAAAATTTGGGGGGGTGAGGTGTAGCCCGGATCCACTCAGGCACATAATAAGATGCAAGCTCCAACGTCATCGAGGTGAATATAATTATAAAGTTCCTAAACAATCCCTGTCATCTGTCAGCCCACAGCAGCATAAAAAGCCTTTGGTTTGAAGCCCTGGCCATACAGGCCCAGAAGCCTCGGGGTGTAGAAACAAACGATCGCAGTGCATTCAAAATCTAGACAGGTACAGCTGCACCGGTTTAGGGACCGGGAATACCCTAAGATTTTGCGTGCACTATGGTTGTAAGTACACCGGAAAGGCTGTTTTATATACACAGGCCACAAATGTTCCGTTGGGCAGACAGGTCGTATTTTTCAAATGATAGTCCGGTGATCAGTCGCGTATAGATGTGATCTTTTTTATCGCACGTAGAGTATCCCATTTATAAACCTTCAACGCTGCAGGATCGCATGTCGTAACTTGCATGCGGCAAAAGCCACTGAGGTTGCGTTGCGGGCCATGCAAACGCGAAAAATTCAGCACTAGTTCCTCTATTTTAACACTGTTCACCAGAGCATGCAACGACCATGCTCTCTATTCTGTGCACTGGCATTAAGAGTTCTCCAAGAATAAATATCCTATTTCAGCATAAAGAACGCCTTTAACGAAAGAAACGCATATCGAGGGAAATCTCATGTAAAAAGATTTTTTAAGATCAAATGAGATTAATGCTGAGAAAATCGCAGTTATTCACCCTTGCCTCTCAAATTATCCAAACGCGCAAGGATCTTGCCTACAGGAAGGCTGATCGCATTCCCCAGCACCAGCGCCAAAAATGGCCGAGTCGAGATCCTGTCACCTACAAGGATATTCTTCTCTGTCAAGGCGAGCGGCTTGGGAAGAGTGAGCGAGCTCGCTGCCTTCGTCTCCTGGGCTAATATGGAGGAAAGAAATGCAGCACCTCGTCGCTGGTCTGCCTGGCCCAGCATACATGTAGCTTGCCCGGGGCCGCGGGTCGATATTCGAGCGATGGGAGAAAGGGATGGGGATGGCGGGCGCTATGTGCCTGGCAGCCCCGGGGGCTGCAGCGTGCTGCCGTGCCGCGCCGTGGGAAGAAGCTCTGGGCCCTGCCAATAGTATCTATATTGCCCATACACAGGTAGAAGGCTGGCTGCCAGCCACGCCGACCCCTTCATTGAGCAATAGAATCAAGGTATCGACTTGATGGCAACAAGGATTGTGTAGCTGTAGTGGTCAGACTATACCGCTGACGTTCCGCGTTAATCCTCCGATAATCTCCTTATCCAGCTAAGCTCAATCACGTCAAAATCTCTCCGACAAGGCTATACCCCTATAAGATGAGATCTGGCGGACATCATAGGGACTAAACAGATCATTATACCAAGGGACCGTTTCATTTAATTATGACAGACGATGGTCCATGTTCTCTCATAGCCAGTACCCCAGCCCCCATGTTTTTAAATAATTCACAGGCGCAAAGTGAGAAAGCGCAAATTAAGCTTATCGGTACTTCTTTACGACAGCCAGACCTTTGGGAAGTGTCCTTTTACAGGGTCAAGGGTGCAATCGACAGCTGATACGAATCCTTGCTCAGCCTTTCTCAGGATAACAACTCGCTGCTCAGGGGCGGCAGCTGGCCGCCACAGAACCGCTACTTACTCTACTTGGAAGGGGAGGGGATTCCGTTCGCCTTAAAATCATATACATCATGTACTAAATGAGTTTCATAATATATAGTGAGTGGTGAGTGATCGGGGCTTTAAGTCGCAGTTAACAATTTTGCAGTCTTCTCGTGACTGGAACAAGGTTCATGAAGCTCGATGGCTTGATCTCTGACCAAGGGCGTGTATGCAGGTGTTGGTGTGTATGCACTGGATCCGCCTTGTGCTTGTCCGACCTGCGGCCAGTCTTTATAGTGCTAGCCCACTGAAACACCGCCCCACGGGTAAGCAGGGATATCCCAACCCAGACCATTATCCTGACCCCGGGCCAGCCAGTCGGTCTCTAATTCGTATGTGCTGAGCGCTAAGCAGATCAGCAGAACCTCAAATTTTAACGTCTTTGTTTGACACGGACGGGGTTCGAATCACCAACCTCTCGCATGCCAGGCGAACGTTCAACCACTACACTACCCGGCAGCGGTTTCATAATATACAACACCAGCCCTAAAACACAGGCAGTTATATTAATATAGTAGAAGATGCGAGCACCCCGTCTATTTTCTCGAACGGCGCTGAAGTTAAGCATAAAAAGTGTTCTTCTGGAAGTTTCATAATGGCACCAAGCTTACTCCCATGCAAGCAGGAAAGAGGTCGGGCACGCATCAGCGGTCATGGGGAAATGGCTGAAAATAGCGTCTAACACAAGTGAACCGTAACGGTGTAACAAAGGTGGCCATGCATCATTCACTAGGGCTGCCGTGTCCATGTCAGGAATCAAATACAATATTCCATCTGGTCCTGCCTGGTGGGAATAATCCCCAGGTAGTGCTATCCATGACCAGCCAGTGATAGTATATACTCTATTATTAAACAGCCCACTTGGCAGAAAAAGAGCAGCTTATTATGGTAAAGTCACTTCAGCGAAAATGGTATTGCCTTTACAGATAAATTAAAGATTAAATTTAGTTGAGACCATCATAGGAAGAATCTGCAGGAGAAAGATAAATAGTTCACTAATTCAAGCTGTAAACTAATGTTTGTAAGATGGCTAGTGTTAATGAGTTTCCTAAATTTAATATGCAAATTCCTTATGACACTACATACAATACGCTTTCTGAAATTAGATACATCTTAATTGGTAAGTGGGGATATGTTCCTACCTGAAGATGTGACAGACGACAAATACGTACTGGTTTGGTAGAAAAAACACTGCAGAAATTGATAAATATTTAAGTTTTTAACTAATTACTACACAATTATATGGAAGTTTAATGGTATATATATGTACATGTATATCTCTTTTATCGCAGTGCATGGCAGCTTAATTGTTCCCGATTCCCTGCGTGGCTTTCTGGAATTTATATTGTTTCAAAATGCAGTACGCGTTGGTATGCATGTACATGTGCCTTTGAAACGATGATTCGAAACATTTAGAATAATACGTGTAGATAGCTTTATACACTACAGGTATTATGGCACAAACAGGGATCAAACAGTGGCTTAAATGGAACTGTATGGCCCATATTTGACCCCCGATGCTTTAACCACAGTCAGGCGTATGCAGCTACTAGTATATATGAACATATTTTACCAGTTATGGTCAATAACAAAAGAATGTTTTTTATCCATGGGAAGTAAAATAGCTGCTTCACGCATGGTAACTTGTCGTCCAACAGTGAATGCAAATTTAGAAGAAACGACCCTCAATGAGTGTAATCATACATCATCTGACGAGGAAGAAGTAATTTGATTTGACACAGCTGATGGTCCACTCGTAAACAACTGCAACTGCACTGAATTTATGAGTTGACCAATCATGGAAGTCAACACAGTATATTACTATAACCTAAGCAGTTCCCCTATACTTTACCATTAGGGTTGAACTTGCAGTTAATTCGTGAACTGCACGGTGTAATAATCCCACCCAGTTTATTCAATGACGGCACAGCAAGGCGAAATGCATTCTGACATTCGCCGTTTATCCGCATTTAGCGACACATGGCTCTCCGTGCTAAGCATATAGGAGAGGCTGTGGCTTACGCCGTATGGGCGAAATAAAATTTTGTGCCGTAGTCCTACACTTTGGGAAGGTGTGGACTTTCTAACAGACGTGCCGCGTTGCCAAGTCTCTTGACGTGTTGTTATAACTAAACACATTTTTACGTAAACAACCTTAGCGTTTCTGACGGTGCTACACTGCTAAAATGGTCTCTTCTCAAATTGTGTGTAATAATAGGCTTAAAATAACACGACATAGTTTGTGACGCAAAGTTATAGTAGTAGTAGTAGTAGTAGTAGTAGTAGTAGTAGTAGTAGTAGTAGTAGTAGTAGTAGTAGTAATAATAGCAGCAGCAGCAGCAGCGGTACTAGTAGTAGTAGTAGTAGTAGTAGTAGTAGTAGTAGTAGTAGCAGTAGGAGGAGGAGGAGGAGGAGGAGGAGGAGGACAAGGAGGAGGAGGAACAGCAATATTAGTAGTAGCAGTAGGTATATGTAATACAGTTATCGAACTTGTTCAAAAACAATTGTTTTGTGAGTCCCTCCTGTCCCAGGGATTCGTGCATACAACAATTCATGAACTATTCAATAACATCAGCAAAGGCACTGCCTTTATGTGACATCGCATGGTGTCCCGTCCTAACATTAGTAGTAGGACGGTACATCACGCAAGTGGATTTTACGCTATACAAAATAAATTATTATTATTATTATTATTATTATTATTATTATTATTATTATTAACATGCCTTAGTCTCTGCATATTGCAGTTGAACAATAAACATCAATACTGTCTTTATCTCTAAGATCACATACGTGATATGTGGATCCCAGCCTCGGTATCGAGACTCAGCGTTCTATTTAATACTGCATCGTCAGCGCGAGCGATTCACTTAAAATTGTTGACAAGTAATATAATTTTGACTCCTTCAATCCCAAGCGATGACTCTGGTGTTTGATTTTTTGGCGGTGTGTGGGAGAAGGGGTTACTCAACGGAGTGTCATTTGTTGGTGGATGTCACATTGGCGGATGTATAATGTATGAGCATTCATAGTCAGCAACAGAAAAACTATCTGAAACCGTTTGCCGTCAGCGTCCTCAAGTTCTATCGTTGGCATAATGTGGCCGTTAAGGGATTGGAGTACTACGCGTGCAGCTGATGGTACCTTACCTCATGATCAATGTTACATGTATATTATCGAGACATCTGGGAAAAAAACTATTTTGGATATCTTTCTCCATAGGTATATGTCTGTCACATCGCCAGTAACAATAGAAAGCCATGTGTAACTTTCAACAATGGCTTTCTAAGGTGCAGTAAACATATGCCTACATAAAATTTAAACCAAAAAGGTTCTTTCACAATGTAAGTTTGCCTACATGAAAGTGCTTCAGAAATGTTAAGTTTTGCACAGGATGGTTCGTTTGGTTTCAGCTGTGCGATGGTATATTTAAATCACGTCCCAGCTGCTGCTCGCGGGACTTCTTGCTTTTACTTAATTTGCGTATATGCGTGCCTACATGTATGAACAACATATCTAAAAACCTGTTGACTAATAAGCTTCATATATGATAGCAGTCTTCTTCTGACTCCAGGAAGAGATGAGCCAATTTAAAAAAAAAACTACAAAGCTCCGGATAAAGTTGGATGTACTAGGACCAAATTGTGGCCAATGAGAAGACACAGGCAAAAATACTTCTAATATACAAGTAGAATATAACAGCTAAGCCGTTCAAGATATATACATAATTACTATTAAGCATTAAAAAAGGTCAGATATACATGTGGATAGTGCTACTGCGCCATCACCTTTGTTGATCCTGGAAATTCAATCACTGTCACTCATATTTTACGTGCCTATATCGTAGAAACAAGTCGAGTAGTGAATCATACATTGCAACTAAACACAAAGAGGCTCATTTCTGGCACAGTTACGTTTCATATTACAAAGACCAATATTTCTGAGGAAAAGGAAAAAAGCTACATGTAGCTTAGGACATATGTTTGACAACAATATGAAATCATAGACATATAGGTGGAGTGGAAATCAGCTGCTGGCAGTGCTAGCTATTTTATTTATCTTTTTTATTTTATTTATTTATTTATTTTTTTTATTTTTTTTTGGGGGGGGGGAAAGATGAAATAAAAAGTTGTGCATGTGTTGCTTTTCGATTTTTTTTTGCTCAAAATCAAAATTTTGTGAGTGGGTTACATATTTTGTTCCGCATTCTTTCTCGTATCACAGCCTTTGTAGGTTTTGCTTGGACTTGCATGTACAAATGCATTTTAATATTGTTTAATACTGCCTTTTCATCTGTCATTAAAAAGTGCACTTTCACCCAACGAACGAAATGCACTAATCCCAATGAAATGGTAACACGGATAGAAATAGTTTACTTTATCGCAATTCACACCTATACAGGTATTCTAATGTTGCTTGGCTTTTAACACTTCCAGTTAAGCAAACATCTTATGCTGAACTCTGTTAGAACTCCAAGAAACTCACCTGGTAGGCTTTTCTCCCACGCTGCGTCTTCCTCGTGGAACCACGTACAGAAGAACTGTTTGTACTCCTCGAACTCCCGGATGTTGATTTCTGTGTAGTAGATGTGCTCCAGACAGCGTCCCCACAGACCCTCCACGGCATGCTCATTGATGAAGTAAATCCAGTAAGGGGCAAAGAAACTGACGCCACCGAAGAGAAATCCGAATATGGTAAACGTGTAGGCTGTGGTGTGCAGCCCAGACACTGTGTAACCTTCCATAGTCATACTGCAAGTCTGGAAACTGGCCTTCAACAACGTCGGTCGAAAAGCAACCTTTAGGGTTGGTCTCCCTACTTATGAGGGTGGGGATGGGGGTTGAAACGCCTGTAAAGTCAAGTTGCATTATTAAATTTATTGTATGTCGTGTCAGATGGATATGATTGAAACCTGGCATTAACTGATATACCTGTGTTAAGTAATGATAACATGTGTCAACGATAACCTGTTGTGGTTTGCAACAGATAACCGAAAGAGCTACCAACTTCTTCTCTGGCACGTTATATTCATGACGCATGGAACAGCTGACCTTTTAACTGTACAATATTACCAGCTGATATTACACCACCATAAACATGAAAGAGTGCCTTGAATTACATGTAAATGGGTGCCAACTAATCTATACACTATACAGGCACCCAGACACATAATTACCTGCTCTGCTCATGGACTCACGTGACTATTTGTAGGGCGTGTTGAATTTTTGAAAATATACAAAATCTAATTTTGAAATAATTTGAACATGACAAATTATGTGAACATCTAGTGTCTAGTTTAATAGTTGCAGTGGCTTTCGTTGCTGCATGTATACGTCCCGGGTATACGTACCATTTATAATAAGAGCGTTGAAGATATATACTAAGACATGGTTGCATCGGATATGCTACATGAACGCTATCAAACACAGTCAAATTATCATTTTTAGCATTTCTAGTAACAACGGTATTCAATGATAATTTAAGGGGAAGGACTATAAGTCTTTCTTTGAATATTAACTGGTTCATTTCGTAATTCGCCTTCACTGAGCACGGTTTATATGTATAATCCTCTGAAATGGATATACAGTTGATTAACGGGGCTAAAGTAATTTAGGTAATGTTATGAAAAGCCTTACTGTAATTTACGTAAACTAATTGTAAAAATGTATCAGTCTTTTATGGAGCTCGGGGACACTGTACATGTATGCTAAAGTTGGGATTGGATTTGTTTATTTCGTGTTTATACTGTCGTGATGCCTCAGTACCATTATCTGAATGCTCCAACTGAAGGCCTATGAACTAGGACCAAAACGTACTTACTGGAGAGATCTAGTCTAGATGAGATTGGTCTAGATCTTGGCGAAGAGAAATATTGCCATATCGTGGCATACAAACTCGATACCAACGTGCGTACTCCACCCAATATCGCCCAGTACTGCACAGGTAAACAGAGTACGCACTTCTAGTACTCGTTAATCTATTGGACAAATGGGTGCCAGTGATTGACTACTGATAATAAATTATGACCACAATGTTCGTACCTACAGTTTGAAGCCTCTGATTAAGGAAATGCTGACATATACGCCTTTCCACGTTAAATTCTCTTTCCACCTTCCTCCTACAGGTGTGATTGTGATTACATTCCCATATTTGGAGTGCAGTCAGGCCTTGCAAGCTTTTAGTGGGTCACAGGTAACAGCTACACATAGACCGCGGTGAAACCCGGTGGTGAAACCGGCTACCTGGTCCGCGCGGGGCGCATTAAAATATATTCATTAGGTGCAAGCAACTCCCAAAAGTATTAGGGGTGTGTTTTTTTCTCGCCCATTCACACATATAAAACAGTGAAAGCATAGAATATGAGCTAATATGATCCAATATGGGCTGGTACAGCGCCGGGGTACAGCGAAATTGGTTCGATATTTCAAAATAAAACTAGAATACTAGTGTCCTGTGAATGGCTGGTCGTTCGGCGTGAGGAACTACTATAATTATACAAGTGGGTTCATAACATTCCCATTTTAGGGCGGATCAGATTGATTCATGGTATCACAGCATTCCAGTTGGTGCAGCTTGACCGCAATGCATAGTTTAGTGTCAAAGGTCCCATTCTCTATTTCTCTTCTTTGGGACAGGGGAAAAGATTTTCACTAACATTGAAATTAATTGGCAAGTATTCTGGGATATTTTATTTATTTACCAACCTCCAAGATTGGAGAGACATACGCAATCATACATGAATAAAACACGGTAAAACATGTAGTATATGACATTACCAGAGTTATATATCTAGAGATAAAATCATAATAAGTAAAATCTTATTCTCCTTCGTAAAATCCAGTCGTTAGCCATCTTAGTATCTTACAATACACCCCGTAGTTTTTGAAACATGATAGAATGTGGTATGCCATCGAAAGCCGCCTCTGCATCTAGTGAACATGTATTTAGCTGCAGAACCATTACTGTTACAATAATCTATGACATCATGGGCAAGCACTGCATGCTGAAGGTAAAACTTCTGCCTGGAATAAATAAACCCGAACTCCATATCATGAAACTCGTGTTCACCGGATCTAATATATGAATTTCAAGAAGTTTTGCAAGCGTACAGAGATTACGATAGGAGTGTATTTTGACGCACAGGTTGGGTCGGCAAAATGAGCGAGGTGCAACACCGAACTTTATGCACAGTGAGAACATTGCTGCTAAACGGTTTACAACTTAGAATCTTTTGCTAATGTCAGATGCTCCGCAGTGACCCCATCAATACCAGGGGCACATAGCCGATCGATAGTGTATTTCACGAGTAGATCAGGAGATACCTCTGTGTTATTAATATTATTCACTGTCTATAGTTAGTGCTTACTAAATCCTCAGCCGCTTCCACTGGACGCTTATTGTCTAAATTTAAAACAGCAAGTTTAAACATTTTTTGGAAATGATTCACAAGCAACTCTGTGTCAATAGCATCCCTGAAGTCTGTGTTCCTACGTGTTACTTTACGAATTTCATTCATTCAGTCATTTATTATCATTCCTGCGCAGAGCAAGGATATTAATGTTAATAAACCGCTGCTTAATTCACAATTAATTGCCATGCGGCGTGCTCTTCTAAATGCATTCTTAGCCATTTTCTAATATTGAAACACATGTCCTTCTCGTGGACGACCACAGCTCAACCATATCTGGTACCAGAATCGTTGTCTCTATCTGTACACTTTCGGCAATCATTATTCCAGCAATGGCGTTTACGGCCGCCGACCTTACTACTGTTTTTATCAAACCTGCATTGTTTCACAGACAGAGTGTATATATTCTGTGGTTAGACATACTGTTCACAACCCACACTACCTTGTCTTTGTTCCTTACATCTTTCGTACGCATAATTGGGAGACCTAAAGCTTGTTGCCTAATTAAAGACTAATTAACCCAGAATACATGTCGCACATCTCTGGTTTATTCCAATCAATTCTACGGAATGATGCAGAGCTTGTCTAAACCAAAAATTTGCAAATGTATACCCTGGTGTAAACCAAATATCAGCAAGCATTCATTATATCTATGTTGCACCCAACTACATTTGAACCATTTTCAGTGCTAAGTATAACCATTTCAAAGGATTCAATTAATAATAAGTAACTTAGTAGGCATCATTTAAGAGAATGTACAAGAGAGCCAACATAGTACACCTATATTACAACAATTTATGCTAAAAGCATACCCTGTAACAAACCAAATATTAGGAAAAAGATACCATGGACGATACCTAATATTCCAGAAACAGACACCCACCTGGGCGGTATTTACACATATAGCACCCCTCCTCCCCCCCCCCTTCCCCGGGTTGAAGCCGGTATTCTTGATTAAGGTTATGGCTTAGAGAGGGTACAGCTAATTAAGAAAGCAGACAATAACCCTCAGCCTTTAAATTGCATCTTCAAACATGCAGGCACCATCTGCAATTGCTTTGATGATTAGCACCCTGCCTATGGTATAATAACAAATGGTGGACACCCAGCAACACGCCTTTCATTAGGTTAGTTCGGCACACACTGTGTTATCTCGGGTGTGACCTGACCGTGGCGAAAGGACTGTAGGTGGTGACAAAACTACCGTGTGACGAAATGACTGGCAACCTTGCAGACAATTAGACCTAATCACTTTTTGAATCAGTGTCCAATAGTCACTACTGTCTGTATATTCATTAATACTTGCGAGGGATTTATTTGTCGAAATTTGCAACCATCTTTAAATCGCAAATATCTGCAAACATAATTCATGCACCTAGATAATTAACAAGACCTGAACTAACCGCAAATATTAATCCCGCAAAAAGATGGTTTCGTCTCAAAAACGCAAGCATTAATCAGTTAATCCCCGTGAGCGTTAATGAATTTACAGTATCACTCACAGTGACGTGACCTGTTGACAGCAAGGTACTATCTCGTAATTCATACAAACAAGATGCTTACAGAAAATGCGTGCTGAGAGTGCCAGAACATAGGCAACAGTGAAATTGCCCGAATAACCAGGACCGCTAATGTCGGAGAACAAATTCCAGCCAATAAAGCGTTTGGCTAAAATTGTGTCCATAACGAACACAGGTGGGATTCGTAGCAAGATATCCAACAAATGTCTCAATCTGAACCTCCATGACATTGTGAAGAATGTTACAAAGTAAAAAATGCAATTGATATCAGCACATATACGATGACTACATGGCATGGATTAGATCATTCAGGTAAGGAAACTGTTCACAGCAGCTTATTCTTGTTCTTGCTTCACCTGCCTTCCTAGACAGGCCTAGAAAATCAAAATTCATAAACTCGACAACTACTGTAACATCGCACACATGAAATATGAAATTCTGCAGATTGCTGCCTTAAATGCTAAATGCTTGCCATGCGTAATTCGTATCGTACCAGAACCATGCGCACTCGGGCGATTTTTTCGCAGCATAGGCCCATGGCTTTTTTTTCTCATATTGTTTCTGGAAGCACGTGTTATACCTTATATAGCTACTGACAAGAAAAAAAATCATTGTTTTATGATCAAGGATAATAGCCGAAGAGATCGAGACTCTCTTCTATTTTCCAAGGGATGGTGTAACACTGTAACAACAAGCGCTATTATGGCTTCATCTTATCAGTTACCCAATGTAGTAACAGACTATTATTTATAACAATCCTGGCTTCACCTTAACACTACATTGCATAAGGTTAATAAAACTGGGTGCCTCCTTATCTTGGTCTGAACATTGTTTATGCACTGAAGTGTGTCATCACACGGTCATGTGCACCCAAAATGTGATGTGTAGTGTATACAAAATAAATCCAAATGCACACAATGGAGCCATATATGTCATTCTCTGATAGGGGGCACAAAGTCCAGGAGAGGGGTATTGTACAAGAATTAATATTAATATTTTAAAATGTTCTAGCAGAGTACACGTATGCACCAAGAAGAAGGTACCAGATGTGGCAATTCTTGTAAAACAGGGTATAGATCTCTAGTTGCAATGGAACTAGATGATGCGTGTAATAGAAAAGTAATATAGTATTACTATATTACTTACCATTTATTACTATTACAATTACTATTACTTCCCCCAAAAATCAAAATCTATATCTGTTACTATTACAGGAAAATCAGTCAATTACATATTACAATTTCATATTAAACATTACTAGTATTACAACATCCCTGTAGTCCAAGAAACTTAGCCGCTGGCTGCTGGCGCAGTGGCATCTCCGCTGTCCAGCTATAAAGCCTCTTAAGGAGGTTGGACACACTTTCGTTGTAATGGTTTGTATTTTACCCATTTTTAACAATTATATGGCTTCATTTTGGGATTGTTATTTTTGATGCCTAGCGACACCACAAT
>JAAUYG010045454.1_pt1 | contig 15540 bp, 11 predicted proteins | sample 7278091 | NCBI WGS metagenome assembly JAAUYG01 (sample SAMN14350201, study PRJNA611818) | marine sediment metagenome | isolation source: surface marine sediment (0.6m) | place: French Polynesia: Moorea | collected 2018-08 | reverse complement strand
TACATTTTTTCCCTTTGGCCCAATTTTTGTTCCTTTTTGTTATACGGCCTTTAATTTTCACTATATCCCAAATTTTATATTTCCCCTTGGGCTACCATTTTAAACGCCCCCCCCCCCCCCCCAAAAAAAAGGGCAATAACATTTCCCCAAAATCCGAAATTTCATATTGTTATAAGAACTTTGGTGGAGACCCTTCCTAGGAGTATATATCAATGTTGATGAGTGGATCTGATGTGTACTTTGAGGGGAGATGTCGGTTTCAAACTTTTACTCCCATATGGGCCCATGTGAACGAAAAAGAAAAAAAAATGTCAAAAATCGTCAAAAATCCAAATTTTGGAATTCACGATTCTTTAAACAACTTCGATAGAATGTGCATGGATTTTGGGAAGTGAATCTGTCGCGTTGTTTCAGAGGAGATGTCGTTTGATTTTTTTCTCCCACATGGCCCCATTTAAACGAAAAGGAGAAAAAAAATCGTGAAAAAAAAATAATATAATAAAATTTTGAAAAAAGATAAGAACATGGTCTGAAAATATGGTGGATGGGTACCTTTGACCGACAATTGGCGTTAATTTATTTGGCGACTTCCGAGAAAACGTTGTCCACGGATGACGGACGCCTGCGTCATGACAGTGGCTCTGTTGTGCAGTAGCACAAAGCAGAGCTAAAAAACGTGCCGAAAGCTGCCGTATTTCCATGACAAGACGAGCAGTGATTTAACAGCTATGCATTGACTTAAACATGCACGAACGTTTCAATACAACACCTGGCAAATGAAAGAAGCAGGTTTTCACACGTGATTTATTTTTGCAAACAAACAAATAAAAAATAAGTAAGTAAAATAAATAAGTAAATCAGGAATAAATAATAAATAAATAAATAAATAAATAAATAAATAAATAAATAAATAAATAAATAAATAAATAAATTAAGCTGTGAGCAATGTAGGGTCAAAATGGCCTTTTACTGTGTAAAACACGACTTAATATCATATAGCATGTGTTACAACTGAAGTAACAGGTATACATGTATAATAATAGTGTTATTGCACTTGTTCAACGATTTATTTTTGTATGGAACAACAGCTGCATTCCGACTTACAAGTTCATCCGAATGAATACAGCTTTTGGTCCGTAAAAGTAAATCGTTCAAATTTTGCAATAACGCTTATTTTTTCTGTTTTCAGAAAGAAGGCTTTTTCATTGAATGTGGAGCGTTTGATGGTGAGTCAATGTCCAATACTCTATTTTTGGAAACTAAGAAAGGGTGGACAGGGCTTCTGATCGAGATGGACCCATACTTCTACACACAACTGCTCGGGAAGAACAGGAAGGCTTACAGTCTAAATGCTTGCCTCAGTCCTACAAATCACGTATCTCTGGTAGGCGTTTAGTGCATTTAATCTCAGTAACACAAGTGCAAAATACTGCTAACTACTGTTGTTGTTGGTAATACCAATACCATGATCACTACTACTACTACTACTACTACTACTACTACTGCTACTACTACTACTACTACTACTACTACTACTACTGCTAACTACTGTTGTTGTTGCTACTACTACTACTACTACTACTACTACTACTACTACTACTACTACTACTACTACCACTACTACTACTACTACTGCTGCTGCTGCTGCTGCTACTACTACTGCTACTAGTGATGATGCTTCTCCTACTATTACTGCTGTTGCTGCTAGAACTGCTGCTGTTGCTACTGCTGCTACCAGTACAATCAGAAATTACTACAGTAACTACTATTGCTGCTACTAGTACTGTGACCACGAGATCAACAACTTAAGATAAATCTTGTAGCAAATTGTGTAAGCATTGTCAAGATCGCCCTTAAAAGTTTTTAACTTTGAAAGGTCGGTCTCGTACAAGAATTGCTATTGTATAACAAGGGATCCTAATGCATATACCAAAAGCTTCAGTCTTCGTTCATGCTTACTTTGGTTGAAAGTGACAACGTCAATGTTTCCTTTTTCTGCAGACGACATTCGATGAATCAACAGAGGGTAAAGGACAACTGTATGGGTCTAAATCCGGCATGGCAGTCCCTTGCTTTCCACTGGAATCCATCCTTTTGGCCATAAACCAAACCCACGTTGATTACTTCAGCTTGGATGTGGAGGGTTACGAACTGCCGATCCTGAAGACTATCCCGTTTGATAGGATCCAGATTGACACTCTATCCGTGGAGTATGTGCGGGGCCCTGGGGGTCGCCGTATTGCCAAAGACGAGTACAAAAAGTTTATGGAAAGTAAAGGATATAGGACACATGCGGATATCCATGAGGCTAACGCTGCCACTAACACCTGGGTTGATGACCTGATATTTGTAAAACAAGACATTCAAGTAAGCAAGTGACATGTTTGCTGAGAACAATCGCTTATTTGTTGTATAATTTGGTCTGGTCTATTTGCACTGGCGAAAATATCAAGAATGTTAACATTAGCGAACATCTAATGTTTGTTATTTTAACATCTGCGGCTATACTGCATTGTAAATGGAAATGGACCTGACCACAAAAGCCAGATCTGATTGTGATAATCCATATCTGATAACCCCCAACCTTATGAAATATAGTACTTCAGTGTTGAACGCAACATTTGTAATAAAATTCATGCTAAATTCAGTTCACCTGTAAGATTTCTTTAAACCCGTCAATAACCTTACGAAAATAATTATTTTACCGTATACATTCCATACATAAATTTCCATCAAATCCTGTTACTTGTTACAACCAAACACAATTTTTGTATATGGAATTTGTCAACTGTGTTTTGGTTTTAGTTGTACTTTTTGCATCCCAAAAGTACTAGAAGACACAGTTTACAATATTCTGTTCTCTCACATTAGCCGACCTATACTTTCTTCCCTAACAGTGTACATGTATATGTAGTTTTCTGTATGGTGCTTATTTTCCTTATACGTAATTTGAATACAAAAAGCTACTACTACTAGTAACCGCTACAACCACCTCCCCAACTACACTTACTATGTAATTACTATTTAATATCGAATATTAATCTAAGAGGCCCATGGGCATTGACGCCCTGCTTAACAACAGTAGTAATAGTAGGTACATTGTCGCGCATTGTCAATGAAGGCATGTTACAAATGTTGTTATACTAATTTAAATCAAGTGCACCAAATACTCCCAACACATGCAACATGACCTTAAATAAGTCACAGGTACCCATTTATTAGTGTTCCTGCATCTTAAATATAACCACGTTTCAATCTATCACCAAAGGTTTTGAGTTATAGGCCACTGCTAGACAAGTGACTCCAAAATTACTTATGATGCTAAAAGGTCAAAGATGTGTCATATAAGTTTTACCAGTGCCCTGAGTCCCAATCTTCAGTTGGTGTAGCTCTATGATAATCGTGTTCAAGTTAAGAACCAGTTCGAAGCAAGTGCACCAAATTAGCACCGACATTTCATTGAAACCTTGGGGGGGGGACAAAGGTAACCCAGAGATTTCATTGAACGCTAAGGGGAAAAAGGTAACCCATTTATCATCTGCTAGTACACTCTGTCTCAAATTTCAATCCGCTCCACTGTACGCTGCGGCCATTTTCAAGACCATTTTGAGATATGTCCACCGAATGACCCCAAAATTAGCTTAAACACTACAAGAATAAAGACATCCCATATATTTTCTACCATCTACTCTCATATTTTAATCTATTCAGTTCTATTGCTAGCCGCTTTTAAGTTGCAGACTATATTGAGGCAAGGTCAAATGTGCCCATAGAAGTCCTACTAGCACACCTATATTTCGCTCTACGGCCAAACGTTTTCGAGTTACAGGCCAATCTGAGACATGTACACTGAATTACCACAACAATGACCATGAGCAATATGAGGTCAACTCTACCCCATATACTTTCTTCTAGCAACCCCGAATCCATATTTTAATCAGTTTCGTTCTGCGGCCAATCGTGTTCGATTTACAGGGGAGTTTTAGACAAGTGCACCGAAGGACCCTAAAATGACATTGAACCATACGAGGTCAAAGACATCTCATATATGCTTTGCTAGTACTCATGCATCCCAAATTCCACTTCGCTTCCTTCTATAACCAGCCATTTTTGAGGTAAAGTCTTTTTAAGACAAGTGTATGGAATGACCCCAAAATGATCCGAAATACTTTCAGGTAAAATGTGCCCATTATATTTTCTACCGCTAGTCCGAACTCTCAAATTTCAATCCGTTTCACTTTACGTCAAGCTGTTTTCGAGTTACAGGCCGTTTTGAGACAATTGCACCGAATAACGTCAAATGATCTCGAACATTACACGGTCAAAGGTACACTATACTTGTGTTCTACTGCTACCCACGAGTCCTGAATTTCACTCCATTTTGCTCTACGAATAGCCATTACCCAAAATATTTGCCATCTTTCATTTTCCCATTTTCAACACTGTCAAATTAACAATTTGAACTTCACAAATAAGCAAAAGAGTCCCATATGGGCCTTGGCGCTCAGATACATTGTCAAGTATGACGGATGGAAACATTGCACGAATGTGCACTGACCTGATCCCAAAATGACATTAGACACTACAAGGCTATAGGTATCCCAGAGTCTCAAATATCACTCCATTTTTCTTGTAAGACTAATCGTCTCCATGTGTCATGCTATTTTGAGACACGTGCGCCGAACAACCCAATACCATATTACATGTTACAAGGTCCAAGTATGTATGTTTTATTTAGGTCCATTCAGCATCAAAGGGGTACAATATACGCAGTGTGATATGATCTTAAATATGTGGACCAAGGCGCGTACCTGGAAGTCTTACGACTGTTTCTGAGCCAGAGACTCAGCCCAGGATGACCTATAATCACCCCATACATGTACATGCTTCACTAGGGTCCGGAGTCCCAAATACCGGTCAGTTTCGCCCTACGGCCAGCTTTTTTGCCATTTGAGTCCACACTGACCCCAAAATAGCATTGAACATTTAAAATTCATAGATACCACATAGATGTTGTACCAGTAATCCCAAACGTGAACTTACAATCTCTCATGGTTCATGGGTGCCCCACATATTTAATGCTGATAACCCAAATCCTAAATTTGGATCAGTTTCACCCTACGGCCAGCCTTGTGTTCGTGTTGTGGGTCATTGTGAGACACTCAAGTGCACCAAATGACTCTAAATTGATCTTAATCACTAAAAGGACCGAACTACCCTATACATGCTAGCTGCTATTACCTCTGAGACTCGAACTTTTCAGTTAATCAGAGCTAAGAAAATGAAAAATTTGAAAAACAAACAAACCATGATATGGGGATATGGTGTATAGTTATCTTCACAGTAAACATGGCGTTAAAAATTCACTTGACGGCTTCTGGTGTAAAGTGACGACGACAGGATGACGGATAGACGATGATAGATAACGGAAGACGGTGCAACACCATTAATTCTGCTGACACAGTCAAGCAGGTAAAAGTGGAAAAGATACAGCGGCACCCCTTTCGTATTGTGCACAATGATGTCTCGATATCCTGGTCTGAATGACTTACAGCCATGTATGATTTGTTTATACATGTTTGTTAGTAGTCTGAGGCAATTCATGCTACGAGCTTACGAGTACCTGACTGGTCCTGTACTAAATTATATAAAGGAGCTTGATTAATGAAACAAACAATAATACATACACAGCTTCCCCATTTTAGTCCCGTTGACCGCAACTGCATAAGGTATGAATGCCTGAAAATATGGAATTCCCTCAGTAAGTGTTAATTATGTAAAATACATTTTTTTTTCAAAGCTCTATGTAAATGAGTTGCACCACAGTGTAAATGGCAATGATCACATTCCATATGTAAAGCAGATATAGTCAGTATTGTTAACAATTTGCCACATATTAGTTTTTTCTAGGTTTGTACACAGGTTTTTACATAAATGGTATATTGTCTGGATTTTTATGCATGTGATATTTAAAGTTTTATGTGCATCTAATCATCCCCGATGACATTGTACATGTACATACCATTTCATTTCATCCCCATCTTCATACCATGATCACTGCTAATGCAATTCTGATGTCAGTGTCGGCGAATGTGCGCTCCATGTCGTCAGTTTTTGTAGCAGTACTGACGTAAGATAAATTTTATTCCCCACGCTCACTCACAAAATGCAGACAGGGACTCCAAGACGGCCAAGGTTTGACAAAAATATACTTCTTACATGCAGTTCTTAATAACGTCACACGGCCAGATAGTAGCAATTCGGCAGACTGACACAGAAAACCTTTATAAACGCTGGTTGGAAATGGGTGGCAACTAACGGTAGCAGCATTTTGAATAAAAATAAGTTTCTGCAAACTCGGACATGCAGCCAGTCATCCCAACATCTTTAATTTTTCTTTTTTTAATTCTGTACGCTACAAATTTTTAAATTCTAGCATGTGTGCGTGGTGTGTCAAATGATTTCTTTAAAGAGAAAATTAAATATGGAAATTAAATATGGAAATTGTTCGTGACACGCTACCAGACACGTCTGAAATGACCAATCCTCACTGCTCCCTTGTGATGCTAGCACCATTTATTATAAAGTAGGGATTATTATTCATATTGGATCGCTGTATCATATATTTGTACCGTCTCTGTAAACTGTTTACACCAGAGAGAAGACGTATTGCACAGATGTGATAGCCGTGCATGGCGCTTTTCCACCCACACCTTTTATATATGTTTTTCAAAAACATCCCAAACTACTGTTTCATGATATGTTTCACTATGCAGATACACATTCAACTTTATTACGTAACACTTACGTACCCACGGCTTTTGTAATAAAAGCCCCTTTCAAATTACGTCATCCGTTTCATCCAAGCACACAACTGGTTTCAGACTGCTTGGGGTGGGGGAACATTGGTAGCATAAAACTTTTCTTTGGCAAGGAAACGATTTTTATACAACAGTTTAGAAAAGGAATACTAACACACATCTGAATGAGGGGTGCATGAGAGCAGCCTCCCCGTGGGGCACCCTGGGTATCAGGTCTTGTCGGACATTTTGTTCTGACTTGGCCTGATAGCGTTAATGCTCTCACACAGTGCAGTTCTTAGACGTTGCAATCATTATCACCTGTTTTTGCACTGTATGACCCTTTTGGTGTTGATGTGCCGTTAAACGATACCATCATCATCATCACATCTGAATGACCCCAAAATGAAGCTGAGTCTGCGACGTTCAAAAGTACGCAATATACATTGGTTACATGCCCCATGGACCGACCCCAATGTATCCTCAGTTTCACTTTACGATCACTCGGTTCTCAAAGTGTTGCATCTTTTCACTATCACACATACAACAATGTTCAATTTCAATTTCATTTTTATTTTTGTTTGTCAACGTAAATGTAAAAAGGAACCATTTGTGTAAGCAGTCACAGTAACTTACAAAAGCAAAAACGCTTAGTTGACAAAGATGAATAATTATAGTAATGTTACGAGTGGCGTTTAATAATCACAGATTTTAGAAAATTGCACTGAATTATTTACAAAATGACCTTGAAGTATCAGGGGCAATAACTACACTACTTACATACACTTAGTACGCACACTATTAGTACACTACTAGCACACTACTGGTACCCCATGTGCACTACTTTACCTGAGTCAAGGTAGATGAACCTTTTCAAATTTAGGCAGAATGTTACTGTTTTAACTTTTTTATTTAATATTTTGTTTTAAATTTTGAAACTCTAGCATAATAACATTTGACAATGCATAGATCGTCATAGATCGTCACAGGGTCACACAGCTGGTGTCTGAACAAAGCCAGTGATAAACTAGTGATCTTAAGCAAATTTTCAATTGTCTTCAACACGATACAACCCGACAGTTAAATGCACATGTAAAGCTATATATTAGCTATATCTTTGTAAAACCAAATGCAACATGAAAAGGGAAACATTGCGTATGTCTTGCCGTTACATGTCAGAAACATGGCCGGGGGGTACATGCATATGAGGCAATATATCGTCTCGACAAAAACTACTTTTTTCAGGTGACTTACTTACGGGCCACCGTAGTATAGCCTATGTACTACCCGTGACAAACACGTGGCTGGTAAATGCAAAAATACCTTACTGGAGCGGGTATGACAATAATATGTAATGTAGTTCTAGACAAAGGTCACGGCCATGCATCTAGGGTCACTTCCTGCTCAGAAACCTGTGATGTAAAGAGAGGCAAATACATTGGCGTGTACACCGCAGTATGTAGTCGGGTCACGATGGACTCCCAAACACAAGATCGTGGGCTCGAGTCCCGCGCAAGCCATTTGGATCATCAAAAACCGCCCCGCGTGGGCTACGGGTGACGACAATGGTGTTTCGGTTCACTCGGCCGTAAATGAGTACCTGGCGATAGACAGAGATGGCAATTGTACTTGGATTACCCGTATGGCTTTGAAGCGTGCAAGCGGATGTATACTCCCCACAGAGTTGAGCAGGTGATGGATGTAACAGGTCTGCCAGGGGTAATAATATGTAAAGCGCTTCGAGCTAGCTTCGGCAAGGAAAAGGCGCTATATATAAGAACTGCACATGATTAAATACAATTGATCTGAGTGACGCAGGACATGGTCAGTTTAAATTATGCAGGGCTGTTCACCAAGGAGCCCCAGCAGTGAACAATGCTGCCCTTTGGTGCTTCATCATGCACAGCAAGCATGTAACATGTAAAGTGGATCCCCATTCCAAAGCTTACAGTTCTGCCTACAAGTCAAGGAAAACCCTTTCTTGGTGTCGTTTGTGAGACATTGATCTTAACATGCTTAAGAATGTCAGAAACTGAGATTCGACTCAAATATATCCAGATAAGCTGCCGTTGCCCATGTTTCATCTACACTTAGTTGGTGCTGGGGTAAGCCGGAGGAGGAGTTACAGGATCCTCTTTCTCGGGATCAACCTTGATTTCTGGATCTGGCTGGGAAGGCGAAGCAGTTGGGACTGGAGGTTGTATATTCGTGTATAGAGGCTGAGTATGTGGATAACTCTGAGTGCCTGGCGGTTGTGGCTGTAGGGCCGAGGCTCCGGGTTGTCCAGGTCCATATCCAGGTTGGGCAGGCGGGTAATAATTCTGGATTCCTGGTTGTTGTGGTGGTGGCGCCTGAACACCAGGCTCTCCAGGACCGTATCCAGGTTGGGCAGGCGGGTAGTAAGGGTATTGTGGTGGCGGAATTCCGGGTTGTCCAGGCGCGTATCCTGGTTGGCTGGTTGTGCCGTACCCCTGGACACCACCTGGGCAAGACTGGACTGTGGGGTAGGCGGCCGGGGGAACCGTACCAGTTACAACCACGTAGCCACCACCGCTCCCAGCCGGAGTCTGGGCGAAAACAAATAACGTTTGGGCATAAATACACAGTGCTAGATGTGATGTTACAAATTATACTATGACCAATAGATACAGTAGTTATTCTATAATTATTGGCATCGTTATCAATGATGGAAATATTATTTCAGCTTTTAAAACTACCACTTAAACAGTAAGCAGCTTTAAAAACTACTACAGTTATTGTCACGATTGCTGTTGTTGGAGCATAATCCCAGTACAAATGGTACAGGACTACTCCCCAAAACTACTACTACTACTACTACTACTACTACTACTACTACTACTACTACTACTATTAATACTAATACTACTGACACTACTGCTGTTGCTACTGCCGCTACTACCATGCATGTTTGTACTACCTGAAACGACAGCCATGGCGTAGTTGAAACAGATTGATCTAATTCAAGGTATGACGTCTGGTGTCATCTAATGATTTTGTCATGGGATTACTGTTGAGGTGACACATCCGGAGAAGCAAATTTCCGTGGATTAGAGTAGGCTTTATCTCCGTGAACACTTATGACAAAACTAAATCTCAATGAATTGATGTAGGAAGAAGCTAATCCCTCCCTGCCGTCCATGAAGGTCCTTAAGTATGCTGTCACTAATTGCCTGGTGTTGAGGGATATCGAATATTCTCCGGTGGAATATAGCATAGCGGGCAGGCATCTTTAACTGCAAACCTGCAAACAGGAAGCTATTACTATGTTTGTGTCAATGTTATAGTGGATTAAATAGACCAGGTTCAGAGGTATCATCCGCCAGATCACGGAAAAGATTCCAGGAGAGTTACGGTGCTGCAGAACTTGTTCTCATTCAAGCTAAGCGACAGAATTTCAACGTTGAAGTAGAGATACCACTTAAAAGGACAGATGTATGCTTTTGATGACTTGTACCGAATGAGTGATATCGTTATTAGCGCATGTTACGCGGAGGCAAGATGAGTGGCTGCAGCAGGCCCACAGGAGCCGCATTACTGTTTTTCCACATGATCACGCTACTGATATATCACGTTCAGGCATTTGCTACCAGTTTTATTCACACTGACGACCCCGACCTGTTGGCGATCCCTACAGGCATACCGAGCTCTATACAGCTCGTTGATCTCAGGCGGAATGCCATCCACCACATTGACAACACCTCCCTGGCTGCTCTGAATAATCTAGATATTCTTAAAATGAGCTTTAACCAGCTCGTCTACGTTCATCCGCGAGCGTTCTGCGGAACTCAATTGCGAGCCCTGGGATTGAATGGCAACAACCTTGCCTCGGTGCCAGACATCAGCTGCCTGGAAAACTCCCTAGAAATCATTTACCTCTCTTCAAACGCGATTCAAACTATTGGCATTTCCGACTTTCGCAAATTGTATGTGCTACAGAAAGTCGAAATAAAGTACAATCGCATCCATCAGGTCTCTGGAATGGACGTCAACCTAGGAGGAAGTCTCCAGATACTGACCTTACAGGGGAACTTTCTGGAAAGTCTGGCGATCAACTGGTCCTATTTCAAAGGTCTGCACACCATTGACCTCGGACAGAACCAGCTAGTTGAGCTGACAACGGCAGGTTTGAACATGTCGGTTCTGGATACCTTGCTACTGCCCGAAAACAACCTGACGTGTTTCAAAGTGGTATGTGCTTATTTTTTTCTAACCCTTTCCTGGCAAAATGGGGATGGGTTCTTTTTCCACCTGTCTACCAGTTGACCGTATTTTACTTGAATTTTCTTGGATCGTATTGGCGTATTTTGGTAAGGAAAACGGCAAAGTGTTCGAAAAAGAAAACTGGAAAAATTTCTGTCCCCCCCCCCCCCTTTTTCATCTTTTTAGGATTGTAAATGAAAAGCCTCTCTCACTAACAGTGGTGCTTTCAGCCAAGATATTTTTACAATGTTTCTTCATGAGGTAACGTGGTATGTAAAAAACTTTCATTCCTCATGACGTAGTGTGTGATTAAAAAACTTGCAGCCAAAAAAAGTTTTTTTTTCATTCATTCCTCGGTAGGTAGTGTGGGGTTTAAAAATGCCTAATTTTAAAAATGTTTATTGTTCTTTTATACAGGTCAGGTGGGAGAAAAGTACTTTCAGGTTTTTAACTGCGAGGCCCAGTAGGAATGACATTTTATTTTATATTTTATTTACATTTTTCCATGGGGCACAGCACTTGAAATAGAATCACTAATAAATTCACGTGACATTCTTCACATTGTTCACTTGTTAGCCATGTAAAATAGATTAATGAATATTTTCCAGCAATGGTCCGTTTAACATGTACATACTGTAGTATATACTCACAGACATGTTCTTTCTGAGATAGTGACAAATTTCTGCTTGAATGCAACTGCAGAGGAAGACTTTTCTGATCTCTTGTGGTGCAGACTGTTTCGCTACACGATGTGGCATTTGCTGAACAACAGATTTTGGATGGAAAGGAAATTTCCGCACAATGGTGTCTATTATGAAATTCTCGCCGCGGATATATCAGACGGCTCCGACTCTGCGTAACTCAATATGCGCGTATACACACTACTAGGACACACTCTGTCAGACACCTCCGTTGCATAATCGATAGTATAGTTGACTTCTGTGCTCTCTCACAATGCACTTCTTTTTCGTTAAAGAACATCTCTTTAACAGAAAAGGCGCATGGGTTAGAATCCCTCCCATGCCACATTTTTAGGAAACAGAGATGTTAAACATTATACGCCAAAAGTTCAACAGGCATTTTATCATATACCGCAAATAGCATATTTGAAAATTTCAAGACCTGTTTTTCGGAAAATGTCCATCGGATGGTCTCACAGGCGATGTTCGGTAGAGTGCACAGAGTCAGATGCTGTTGTTTTAAATTGGTTCAACTGGAATATTTCGTATTCACTACATGAAGAAATTTTGGAACTTACTTTCACTCTTACGAATGTGCCGCTTCGTTTCCCCCTTATTGAATATTTTTATTTTCTTTGTATAGGAGTCTTGACTTGCAACAGATGTGCTTGCATGGAGTTCTCCAGAATGTTGCACTTGCTAACCGGCAAAAGTTTCTTACAAGCTGCACCTTCTACCAGCAAACGTTATACCAGAAAACCGTGAACGCCCCTGTAGCCTAGTGGTTAGGGCGTCCGCTAGGGGTGTAGAAGGCTTGGATTCGATCCCCGACAGTGTCACACCAAAAATGTGAAAACTGGGAGGTATGCTCGTCTGAGCTTGGCGCTTGGCATTAATGCGTTAGGTAAACTGGCTGGTCGGCTCAGAGTAAGTATAATTTTCTGAGTGATTTATTTCTGCTCACCTGTGGCGAAAATGAGTCGATGGCTTGGCACCCCAAAACTGTTGGGCAGCGATCGTTCGGTTTAAATAAGACTGGTCCAAATTAACTCATCACAACTACACTGGCATAAACCTGCATACACCACCAAATCCTACTAGCAGCCGGTGATATGACACTGAGAGTTTGAAAGCCGACTCTAAGCCTGGTTTAAAGCCCACTCCACCCCCTTCCCCCGCCCCCTACCCGAGAAACCTGCGTAACAAATCGCTATCCCTATCTGTGGCATTTGCCACTGTTAAGAATTTCCAAGCAGTAGCTCATCCAGCGATATGCCAGATGTATACCGGGCCTACATTGAATATTTATCACTAATCGTGCGAGCTTCAATGCTGGCGTACTGCAGTACGGTGGCACATCAGCAGAAATTATCTTGAAGTCTTGTCGGTGATATTTCATATATCCACACACACTTACGCCTTGGCCATACACAGTGACAGATAATCAAAAAATGTTTTCTACCTTGTCATTTGAGTAATAATTGCCAGCATTGTTTCAGGCTTCGGAACACCACTAATATACCCGTTGCAATGAAGTATTGCGGAATATACCTGTGCCTGTATTTTTATTTTCAGGAAGCAGACGCGCCTATTCCAGCAGAACTGGATCTACGGGACAACCCTTTCCATTGTAACTGCTGCATGCTGTGGTTACACAATATGACAAGGTCGCTACTGTCAGGCGTCAATCTGCAGTTAAGCACCGCCCCTTGTGCCAGTCCACCAGCCCTGGTAGGCGTTCCCTGGGGAAACATCAGTTCCACAGATCTCTGCCCTTCTTACGGTGAGGAGATAAACAGCCCTATCATAGTGCGGTAGTAGCAGTAGTAGTAGTAGTAGTAGTAGTAGTAGTAGTAGTAGTAGTAGTAGTAGTAGCAGCAGCAGTAGTAGTAGTAGCAGCAGCAGCAGCAGCAGCAGGAGTAGTAGTAGTAGCAGTAGTAGTAGTAGTAGTAGTAGTAGTAGTAGTAGTAGTAGTAGTAGTAGTAGTAGCAGCAGTGGTGGTATAGTAGTAATAGTAGTTCTTGTGGTTGGTTTAGTACCAATGGCAGTACGAAAAAGTAGTAGTAGCAGTAGTGGTAGTAGTAATAATAGCTGTAGTAGTAATAATAGTAGTAGTAGTAGTAGTAGTAGTAGTAGTAGTAGTAGTAGTAGTAGTAGTAGTAGTAGTAGTAGTAGTAGTAGTAGTTAATTTTCATATGGCACAATCAACACAGAAATGAAATTGTAAGAATAACATTCCGTGGTACTGTATTGCTATACATGTATCATTCATTTTGTTTGTAAAGTTCATACCTTAGATTTATATTTCATACCATTTTGCCGATGACAGCCTAGATTTGTTGTACAATGTGATATTGGTTACAGATCCTACAACCACAGATGCACTTCCAGCTACGACCGACTTTAGCACACGTGATTACACTGAGACAACGACAGGTATTGGAATGGCGGTAATGACAACACAAACACAGGAAGTGACATCAGAGGAAAGCACGGAGCCATCGACGCAAGCATTTCCTGTAACTAGCGACTATAGTACAAGTGATCATACTGAAGCAATGACAGGGACCAGAAACGAGGTCCAGACAACCTCATCACTGGGGTTGACAGAAGCAGACAGCCCAGAGCCGTCGACACGAGTAGAAGCACACGGACCCTCCTCCTCCTTCTCCTCCCCCTCCTCCTCCACCTCCTCTTCTCCATCATCATCACCACCACTACCGTCAACGGCAACATCCCCCGCAAGGACAATGGTTTCCCGTCAACGGGACGCTAGATCAACATCCAGTAATGTTGATGTTGTTCCTGCAGCAACAACCGAACTGCTTATGGGAGCGGCCACCACACAGTCTACCGATTCTATGGAGCATCAGGTATCCAGCACCACAGAGCCTCATCTAGATCCCAACTCTACCATATCCACTGAGCCCTTTTCATCCCTCCCCGCCTCTAGCACCAGCGTCCTGTACCCAGAGCTGTCTCATCCTCTGGCCTGGGAGGAGTGGACCTACTGGAGTCAGTGCTCCGCCACCTGTGGTCAGGGTAGCAGGCTGCGCTGGAAACTCTGCCAGAATGACAACAATGACACGGCGACCTGTGACGTGGAGATGGGACGGGGCATCAGTGAGTAGAGAGGCCAGGTTTTGTTGTTGTGCATGGTGATAGATGCAAAGATACGTTCAGTAGGTGCAAGGGATCTGTGTGTCTGTTCCCATATAGCATTTCGTTATGAAGAAACTTTTCATGGACGTGGTATCAAATACACAATGAAGATATAAGATATAAAATATCGTTGCTAGTAAATGCAAAATGCCCGACACTTGCTCATATGTCTGGGTTGGCATACAATTAAAAATAATTAGAGCACAATTCCACGCAGACAAGGAACAGTTATTAGAGAACTGTCCCTTCACTTTACGCCCTAATGTGGGTTTAGTAAATAAAATAGTATATTTCTAACGCTTTATTTCCACAAAAGTCTAACATTATGTCTGATGGCAAACGTCCCAGGTTCAGTGCATGTTATTAAAGGTTATCACACGAGGTAAACGATCCTTTTTGTATGGACCAACAGATGCATTCATTCTGACGACTTGTGAACTTTTGAGCCTGAATGCAGCTGTTATTCCATAAAAACCCAAATCGTTTAATCGTCAAACATGTGCGATAACGTTGTGATTATACACCTGCTACTTCAAGCTTAGAACACATTACGTGATATAAAGTCGCATTTTAAACAAGAAAAGCCCATATCGACAGGGGGGGGGGGGGGGGGGGGGGGGGGGGGGGGGGGGGGGGGGGGGGGGGGGGGGGGGGGGGGGCGGGGGGGGGGGGGGGGG
>JAAUYG010022177.1_pt1 | contig 15543 bp, 9 predicted proteins | sample 7278091 | NCBI WGS metagenome assembly JAAUYG01 (sample SAMN14350201, study PRJNA611818) | marine sediment metagenome | isolation source: surface marine sediment (0.6m) | place: French Polynesia: Moorea | collected 2018-08 | reverse complement strand
GGACAACTGCAGCCACGGGTGGTAGTATACGAGGGGTAGAGGGCCACAGTCACAGAGGAAAGAATCTGTTCTGACACTATGCAGTGGTGCTGTGTGGGTTTCCAATATATTCAGAAACCGAATTCTTACCACTCTGTTGTGAGGTTAATCCCAAGACCAAAGATGGGTGTCGCCATATCGATATTTTAGAAGCGAAATAAATGTGCCAGTGAAAGTACACGAAGAATAAAAAAAAAACAAAAAAAAAACAAAAAAAACAAAAAAACACACACACATGTACATATAGTCGTCAAAATTACTAATCGAAACACGTCCCCGTGGAAACATCAATGCGAACGAAAAAAAAAGATTTACCTGAAGAGAATTTAACATTGAACATTGTTAAACAAGTGCTAATGTTGAGAGAGAGAGAGAGAGAGAGAGAGAGAGAGAGAGAGAGAGAACAGCAATAACATCAAGAACAACAAAACCACAAACTTGAAAAAGTTAATTTTAATGAAAAAAGCCAGACATTAATGTTAACACAAGAAACTACAGTTTGAAAACGAAACGCCACGCATCGACCTGTACAAGAAAACAATAAAATGTTTGAATGTTCAGTGCTGATTAGATAAAATGACATCCGAAAGATGTTGAATGTGATGAAATATGACGGGAACAAAAAGAAAGCCAATGAAGGAAGTTTGGGATGGACCAAAAAAAGATGTGTCTAATAGGATTTCTAAACTGACAGGAGGTTTTGGCCCCTTGCTCCTTCCATCTTACTGGGTATCAGCACCTGATCCCAGGCCAAGATTCACCCAGCCCCAGCCGTCCTGGGTTTCTTCTTATAACAACTTAACATTCTGCATGGTTCAGAAAAATAACGCTTACGTTGATTTTGCCGAAGCTAAAAAGTGACAGTAGAGAGCAAACCGAGTTTCATTTTTTTCCCTGGATGCCTATGCGCGCCCCTCCAGAAGACGTTTCTTTTCAGCGCTTCGTGTTTGCGAGTGGGGGACTTTCGATGTTTGGAGAAAGTTTTCTAAAGTTTTTCTTGTGTTTGTGGAACCTGGCGCGACTCGAGGAAATGCGATATATCTTATCGTTACGTAACGCTCGCTTCTATAGGAAATGCGAAATGCTGGCCTGGACGGACGTAGTATACACGTAGTAGCCGAGGGCTGTGGGACCCTGAGTGATGGGAGCCACACGGATTATCGAAGGTCACAGAGATTTATTTGGCAACGCATTCCTCGTCGGGAGATTTGCGATAATCCAGAGAAACTGCTGTCTGTATATACCGCTTTGAATTAGATACAATCTAAGGCCTCGCCTTCCCCTTCGCGTTCACTTTATCCTTATGAACTTTAGCGTCTCCGTCAGCTGTTTCAAATGCAGTATCCATGCAGCAGTTGGACTGAAGCGCCGCGATTCTAACATCCGATGTTTTTTGTGTTCAGGCGAAATTTTCTCGGTATTATACAGCATGTGATTTTAAAATGCATGGCCCGCCTTATAAATGTGTCTGCATCTGAACTTAGGCATACTGCACGACCTGTCAATTTGTATGAAGAAAGTACAAGTGGGAAACAGCCATATTAAATTTACGGCACATGTGGCAAAATAAAAAAAAAATGTATTGTTAGCCCTAAATTTTGATATCTTAAAGATTGAGCCGGTGTAACTGAATATAACTGAATATCGTAAATTCAGTGCTACAGAGAAGCCCAATATAAGGCATTTGTATACAAAGGGGCCACCTGTGTATATATATATTTCTGGGCGCCGAGTTCTTCATAAAACATATATAATCAGGAGTTAGGAAACCACTGTCCAAATCAAAATATCCTCAATTTCAAGTATTCCTCGGATTTTTACACTCAACATGCAGAACTGCACAATGAGTAACGCACTTGAAAGTACGTGGGTTCCGGAGAAATTTGTATAAGGTCTCGTTCTCCTAAGCTGGTTCCAATGATCGTTAATAATACTTTTCTTTCTTTAATGGAATTTACTGCAGCCGCATGTGTCCATTTTGTCCACCTCAGAAGAAACAGAAGTATAGTAGAACATTTTCTTTTATTTTAAGTTTTAGAAATATATTTAATACAATGTGCTCGCGTTCGCCCTGCTGCATTCGAAAATACGCATAATTCTTCTTTATTTCAAAATTAGCCAATAAAAATTTTCCACCATCGAGCAGTACAGGCTAAACCCACGGGCTGTCAGAATCTGACCCTGGAGGCCATGTCTTTCTAGCACGGTTAGGGTACGCGGTGCATGGGGGCCCCGCCCGGTGCCAGCGTGGCTACGGTTCTCCAAGAAATCCCCCGTCACATATAGATGGCACCGACTTACAGGATGTGACAGGGGCGTGGGGAACACACCCAGGGACGTGTCCGTTCCCGGTAAGATGGCGGACCGGGTCCTGGGTCATCATTTAGCCCTGGATTACGTACGGTGGCCGGAGAAACGCCACGGGAGCACCGTACAAGGGGATGCTGGATCGTGTGGCCCGAGGACACCGAGAGGTATAGAGGGGCGGGGAAGGAATTGCCCGCCTCAGTAAACCTCCTTGGTGACCAGAGGGTGACAGATGGAGAGGAAGGAGGTCCCAGCCGCCCTTGTCTTGGGGGCTGTGACTTGTTATCTATCTGACCAGAAACTCGTTATGCCGCCTTGCCTTGGGCTTATTTATTCCGGGTGCCGCTTGACACGACGTGGCGACACCGTCATTTGTCAACGGGGACCCCGTGCCAGTGGTCCGGTAACTAATGCCTCCAACTGCCAACCCCGGACCCTTCCAGAATCAGCGGAACGGAAGTGCGGGGTGGCACTGGGGGTAGGTGTAGGGGGGAGGAGGTCTGCACCGAAAAGGCTCTATAGGCTTGACTTACCCCGTCGGGTAATCAGGCGGGGTAATCCATGGCCAAGTTTGGCGTCACTGCTCACAGAAGCCGTAAATTTCAATGAAATTCCATCATGGGAGTCTAGACGGGAAGTCGGAGGAGAGAGCTATATAAGCTAAACCTAACAGCCTTGTGGCCTGGGACGGAAAGTCCCGGCCCTAGGTTCTCGCACCACTGACCGCGAGCAATCTTTGAAAAATGTTCGGCCGCGTCTGGGCCATGTGTTATCCCTGGGGTCGATCTATGAGTCGGAAGGGGGGATATACATGCAGTATCTCTCTTCCCCTCCTCTCCTGTCGTAATGGCGATATTGGGTTTTGGCAATTTCTCGCGCCATGTTTTGGCGGGGGAAGGAGTAAGTCGAGAGTCGAGGTAGGGAAATGAACTGGCTATGCCCGCAATGTAACCTCCGAAGGGAAGGAGAAGGGGCCAGATATTTATCACAGAGGCATTAAGAAGCCGGGTCTTATCGCCAAATGAAAAAGCCTGCCAGTGGCCCTGTGATGGATGGTGACCCCATTGTCAAGGGGTGAACCCTGCTTGATGACGCCTCTGGCACTGGGCCGCTCCGGACACCCTACCCATTGTACCCAGAGCGGCGCCCTGCACCCTATCAGCATGCATAGACTGCGACACCCGGGCCAAATGGGACGCCAGAAACTCTGATTAAGGCAGAAAATTGCACGGGGACTCCTATCGCACCCCGCCCAATAAGCAAAGGATCAAAACCCGACATGTTTTTTCATAAAAACCGACATCGCCGAGGTCCTGCCTCGTATAAGAGACAAAGACAAAACACGGGGCCCCTTGTTATGACTAGCGTGTCAGGGAGTTTACCAAAGACGGACGCAAACTTGGCGTATTCATGCATACGAAATGAGAGGCGCCCGGCGGTCGAGGGGAAGAGGTGACCCACGCGGGGTCTCAGTGGGCTAAGGCAAGTCTTATAACAGCGATAAAAATCCCCCAAAATAAATGCATTAAAATTTAAATTCAGGGCCTGGTCTCTTTGAAACCAGATTTGCGACTTTAGCATCTTGGGGCTTGGGAGATATTCGGGCTGTTAATTTAGCTCATCTTTGTTAATTCGTTGGCGGCAGCTGGCCAACTGACCGACCTATTTGACCCATAGATGACACTACCACCGTGGCTCATGCATGGAGTAAAATTCGGGCAGCGCGTGTCAACCTTGACTTCTACGCCAAGGCATGAAACGAAAGAAAGAGAAAATATCTATTAAAATATCCTTTGTTATATCTGCACATATTTTTTGATCCAGAAATTCATGCTAAGGTGAGGCTGTATCTAATAAACTTTCCTCCAATCCAGGTTTCCTTGGTTGAGGTAAATGAGAAGCATCCAGAAGGGTAATAAATTTGTGGTCACACACAAACTTATAGCTCAAATTATAGGGCAATGGCTGGGGTTCCACAAATGACGTCACACATGTGACGTGACTTCCGGGGGATATACAGGTAATACAGCGATTTTCTAGTTGTCCCCAAAACGAATATAAAACATCTTCCTTATAAATGTGATATTTTATTGACAAGTCTCTGGGGTGAGAACTTGGTCATTTATTTCTGGTCAATCCAGCGACCATGCATGCTGGAAGCTTTTTGCTTTGCTCTTGGGCGCTTCATACTCTTTCACAGGAAAGAGAATTTTCAATATTAACGGATCATACCCAAAACAAAAAGCTGTAATATACCTGTATAGGACTAGTAGGGGACAATCAATCGATACATCTATCCGTATGTAGTGACAAGAAAATACATGTATAGGAATTAAGCCAGAGTAATTTCAACCATTTGCTCTAAGACTTATACAGTAGTCCCTCTCCAATAAGGCCACCCTGTTTGTCAAGAAATTGTGACCACATTAGAGAGGTGGCCCTTGGTGAGAGGGAGAAGTAAATATATTGATGGTATAGTAGTGGCAAAGATTTGTGGCCTTACTAGAGAGGGTGGGCTCTGTTGGGAGTGGACACTAAGAGAGGGACCACTGTATTCTTCAACTATAGAAGTTCGTGTATGGGAAACGTCACACGTTTCAGAAAGTACCTCCAGGGATATTTAAAGCAAAACTTGTTGCACTGTCTGCAAAAAAGGTGTCTCTATACCGAAGATAAGTCTGATGAAGAAAATGTTTTGTGCACAGAAAAAAAAAGAAAGGTTTCAACAGAAATAGATTGTGTCATCCGAAAATTCGTCTATGCAGCTATACTGTCCATATTGGCAATATAGCAGCTGTAGTAGGTAACATGTTGGCCAAGCGCCCTTGGATCAAAGAATCGTGAGTTCAAGTCCAGGCTGGAGTTCATGTACTTTTTCATCTTTCACCCCATTGTCATCCGGCTGGATGGCACAGTTTATTAGTCAGCCGTCCTGTAGGAAGAGGTCTATAAAGGAATTTCTGTGAATAACAAAAAAGTGAGAATAAAAACATGGTATACCGGTAGTGGTACCATTTGCCCGCTCACAGTACTTCGCCTGTAATGTTAATTTTTAAAGGCTATTTTCTTGTTCTTTAATGTCTTTATTTTTTTTCGTCTATAGTCTTTATTTTGTTTTTCCGGCTTGTTTTATTTCATGTCATTTTTCTTTCTTTTATTCCTTTCGTCATTCCTTTCTTTCTTTCTTTCTTTCGTTCTTGCTTTCTTTCTTTCTTTCTTTCTTTCTTTCTTCTTTCTTAATTCTCTCATTCTTTCTCCTCCTTGTTCTTTTTCTTCTTTCTTTCCTTTTTTCTGTTTTCTTTCAATTTTCATTCTTTCTTTTTTATTTTTTTGTCTCAGTTTAAAAGATCTAAAACATAGTAACAATTTGAAAAGGTTCCAAGTTTATATATCGTTTTCAATGCACACGTTTATGCCTTCCTTGTATAAGATCCTTTTAAAGTTAGCTGAAATGAAGGGCATGGCAGATTACAGCTAACATGCAAAACAGGTGAAAATCATTGTTCAACAATATTAAAAATTTAATAAACGACTGTCATTAGCACTTTTTTCGATTTGATAAAACTAAATTTGCAACAAAAGGAACAAAAGTTATAAAACGCTTCTGAATAGTCCATGCATGTGGGGAATGATATCCATATTTTCTAAAAGAAAATTAAAAAAAGTCAAAACTGCGTGAAAGCGTAGGCTAATTACCGGCGTAAATCACGTGGTCCCTTGACAGATTGACTGCCCTCTGTTTCCGCGAGGTCGTGGGCTTCGGAATTGCGCCCTGGACCCGATGTCACAACCCCGGGACATTCCACGGCGGGAAAACTGTGCTCTGGCTTGGAAAAACGAAATGATAGTTGCCATAGTGACATAGCCCCCAATCAGTGCCGCGGGATATATTGAAGACTAAACAAAGAGCCCGAGGCTTCGGGCTACAATGCCACGAACCGAGGTGTTTTGACATGTCCTGACAAATGTGACCCAATATTCCCCTTGGTCCGCGGTCCGTGGCTCTATAGAGGTCACATGTGGCGCACCAGCCCTGCGCCATCTTGCCCCGGCTACCATCCGTTCTCTGCAGATAGAAGGGACACCTTGATTAAGAGATGTTTCCCCTTCACTGGGCTCACTGATTTAGAACATTTTTTTTTCCTTTTACAGGCTTGCAATTCCGGGGTTGACCCAAAGGGGGCGTCCTGCCAACCACAGGGCGACCGCGGCTGCTCCAGACTCCCCGCAGCCATGCAGAGGAGGCAACCGGAAGGAAGGGGGTATGGAATGCCACAAGCTTCACAGCAGAGCATGACCTATAAACTCTGCATTAGATATAGCCGGCTGATAGCAGGCGCTCAAAAACAACAAGGAAACACAAATGGTAAGAATATTTGCTATTTAAAATACTGTAAATTACAGATATTTATGTCAAAGTAATAATAAAATAATGTCAAAAGCAGGACATTTTGACCTTAGTCAATGACCATTTTTTAAAATAAATGCAGCTCACCCGTTTTGTAGAATCCCTCGCAGATTTAATCTACATGTATACAATAATTGATGCAAAACATGATACATGATGGGAGCAGTTTGTTTTAGTTTTACCATCGAAGGATTCAGTGGTACAACGAGTGTGTGTCACAATTCAGATCATTGCACGCAAAAGCCAACACTTTACAAGATTTTGAAATCAGTTCATATAAATTTAATTGAAGTGTTTGGACATTGTGCCAAGCAGGACTCAAACACTGCAGTCTTGAAAAGCTGACCGCGTGCGAATTTTGGACACTTTCATTTAATGGTTTGTGTTGTGTTTTGTCAATGTCGTGTCTATACCAAACCTTATATTATCTAAATTTCTGGCATACTCATTTTACTGTGCAAATTACCCAACAAATGTGTCGAAGAGAGAAATGTCCTGTACGTCTACTGTCTGCCGTGTTTTTCCCCTCCAAGTTTTTCTATATAAGTGTTTACTATGCGATTTCCTTCCATTATGCTCATTTATTACTTATGACCTCAGCTTCTTATATTCATTTTTGCTCGTATGACGCATGACTGTAAATAGTTACGTTTGCACAGTTTCTTTCTTATGCATGGTATGTCCAAACACCCCCAAGCTTAGGCCAGTAAAAAGCCACACTAAAGCAAGGGTGATAGCTTGCCCTTTTATACAATTTCGAATCATTACACTCTGAAAATGCTTTGGTGTGTCAAATTGATATAAAGAAAAAAAAACTGAGAAGTGAGAGGGTTTCTTCTTTATGCAATTTCCGCTTAAGGCAATATTACCAAGCCGTCGCGGTATAGATAGTGTGGACTGGGGGAGAGCATTAACACTGGAACGTAATACAAAAGTGTAAGTGCTTTTGACACTATGTTTTGCCCGTGCCCCACCAAGTAGAGGAGTCGGACACCAAGGCGATAATTGGCGGACTCTCGGCTGGCCATTTATGGCCTGCCAGCGCTCTGCTATCCCCGCGTGTAATGGTCCTGAATTTTATATCCCTGGTCGGCCAGGCGTCAAAGTCACCCCGACACTTCCCTTATACTCCCCGGCCATGGCTTTACCGTTATCATTATCGCCCATCACCACAACAAATCTCCAGTGGCCGGACTTTTGGTCTTGCAGGAACAGGCAGAATATGGCTTTTAAATACCAGGGATTAACAATCTGACTGGTGGATTTGAAGGAGACGCCTAGAGTGTGTGAAAAAATACTACAGAAATTGTCGCCAATATTGTCTGCTCCTGGTCTGGTGATGAATGACTCTACCAATCCAGAACGACGTGGGTCTCTGAGAATCCAGGTCGTCTGAAATCACCCTTGGCTCTCTCTCTTTCCAACTCCCTCATCCAGATACACCGGGATGGGTGGGTCATCTTGACTTCTCAGTCGAGTCATTAGCCACCAAGGCTTGCTTTCCAGAACCCGTTTGGCGTCGGGGGGCCCTTCCATCTGGCCAAACACCTAATCAAGCGTCTGTAACAAGAGCCACAATAGCCCTACATCAGGAAGTGACAAGTGCGTGAAAATGGCAGAAACCCAGACAGGCATAAATGACTAGAAGGACAGGCCTGCCACGGCCAGAGTGTCCCCGCGGCCCCTCGAAATGCAAGGCGGGATTTGACGCCTGACCGGTTTGACTGAAAATGAATCTGGCACCAAGAGATTGATCCCTCAAATAAAATACCCGCCCCAAACTTATTCAATTCTGGCTCGCGCTGAGACGAATAAAACTCCGTTTCGAGCATCCTGTTTAGGATGTTCGATAGATTCAAACCACGAAATATTCAAACGGGTGAGCCGGCCACACAATTAACCCAGTGTCAGGAGGCGGTGGCAGCCATCTGTTGGCCTATTGGCTAGTGGACCGTCACGTGGTTGCACTTCTGACCCCGCGTGACTTGTCCCTTGACCCACGTGACCGTTTTCCCTGGCCTGCATAAGCTGCAGGGTTGCATCGAACGTTTTGGCAGTTGTTTGGTATTGTGAGTAGAATGTTTTAACGAAATCGCTGGAGCTGTGTGTGAAATCCTTGTCGATTATAAACCAAGTCTTCTTAAACTATATCGATTTATCGACAGTACAATTTGAAGGACTTTGTGACGCTCTTCTGTATTGGGTTTTCGGCAACCGCTGGTTCTAACGTTATCCCCCCAAGACTTTCGTGCAGAGACTTGTGCCTGTTTTAGTTTTCACTTGTCTTATTGTAGTAGTGATAATGGGGTGTATGTAGGCTTTTTGATAGCAAGGGTTGTTGATTCGTACGTTGTAATGAAAGGGCGATGTTAATGCAGCTGCTTAAATTCTGTCACCCCAAATGAAGCATGGTAGTCCCAGGCTCTTCAGACTAAATACGCACACGGTGACATTAAACTGGACACCCGCACCGAAAGTTAGCCTTGTTTGTTATATTTCTAACAGCTACACGCTGCTTACAACAACAAGCAGCAAAACTAAAGGTAAAGGTTTTGCTGGAAAAGCAGATAAAATTGAAAATAATTGTGATCTTTGCCTGCTGAGAGGGAAGTGCGTGGAATCCCGACCGTTGCTCTTTGGTGCCCCGGCATACCGCCCGGTATCAAGTGGCGTCTGAAGGAAAGCGACCGGCGTGTCAGATGCCTGCGTGTCTGACTGGAGAATTGTAATGTGTGTCCACGCCACCTGTCTGAGCTGGACCCCTTCTGTCCACCCCTCGGCTGGGAAGGGTAAGGGTTAGCTGTTGATGGATGTATGCGCCATGTCAATCTATAGGGCGAGGTGAGTGGGTGGAATCAAAGGGGTAAAAACCCCGACCGACCAGAGATACTGCCATTGAAACCTTCAAACATCGGGAGATACGAGGCTGTCGAAGGTGACAAAAACAACGACTTAATTGTGGGTATACCGCGGTTGTCCCATTGTTCCGGTCAGACAAAGCAGTCGGCCGCATACCAGCCACCGGGGCCAGAACGAGACCCGCAGACGACAGGCAGGTCAGAGCGCGGGAAAATTTATGCTTCCAGTCAAACAGCTGTGCCATTTGATTCCAACAGAGCTTCAGGGTTGTTTACTGATTTAGCCATGGGGCCTCACGGGCATGCTTTTTTTTCGCAAAATTACCCCCATCAAGAACTATTAGTCCGTCGTTGAAATTACACGGTCGCGCAGTATAAGGAAAACAATTTCAGTCACGGGACACGTGCTCGTTAATTACAAATGTCGTAATAGTTGTCAGTGAATGGGGATTTCACAAATTGGACAATTGTGATAACCACTGTAATAAAACATCTAAAACAGATTGCACTCTTTCAATAAAACGCCCCCTTCTCAGTGGCACTGCATATCAGAAGATTTACGACAAACGGTCTCATACAGTAATGTGTCTGTCAATTACTTATCTATATATTTTGAAGTGCCAGCATTGTTTTTCATTAAGAATGCACTAAAGACTTTTTTAAATATTTCACCAATCAATAAAAATGCTCCATATTTTTTTTGAAATAAGTTTGGACAACAGAAAATTCCTGTTTGACTATGACACAAAATAATACAGAAGCGAACGTGTACGGACATTCACATTACCATGACTCATACATGAAATAACTGAATCATTCAAGGTTATTTCATGTTGAAATGTTCGAATCATTTCTGTGTTGAATAGTGAAACAGAATCTCTCTGTTTTATTCTATAGTTTGCACTACTAATTTCGGTGTCATTCTATCAACGAATCTAATCGCATCTAGTCTTATTTGTATTTATTTCATGACTGGGCTATACACACGAAGCCACTCCAAGCCATTCTCCAATGTAACATCGAGCATTTTAAGTCGCAGAAATCAAGGATCGTGATATTGAGGCATGGCTAACATGAAAATGAAACTGCTTGAAATTATTTTGAATTCACGACAGGTGTTCAACAAATGACCATCGTTGCACATGTTGGGGTTCCTATAGGTTCACCACACCTGTGGTATACTTCCATGCAACAAAGGGCCATCGACACCCGTTCACTCACAGTTACCGACCTGCATGCACAACGTTCATTCGAACCGTTGAAGCCGAAACTTTTCAAAGTGTGCCGTGTGCAAAAGCGAATTTACATCGCTTCCTCGTCACGGACCCCCGATGTCCATGCACCCCCCAGTTTTCGGAATCTCAGCTAGCTCCCTGTTTTAATAATATCCGCGGAGACGAAGGCCGGGCACAGCCATGCCAACTTTACGAACCAGGGGTTACGAAATGCCGCGGCATAATTTCGACTCAGCGTAATCTGTTTTCCCTCGCCTTGACCAATTTTCTTTTCTTTTCCCACCCTGATAAGAATAGCAAATGATTTCTCTATTGGCCCAGTCCACAGGGGCTAGGGGAGAAAGTCTCCGGACTCGCTTATTCCATAGTAATCAAAAGACGCCAGTCTAATGAAGGGGACCCCCATGCACCGCCGAAAATTTCCATAAATATGGGCCTTGGAAGTTGAGGGATAAGGCTCGCGGGGACCCGAAGGGGTCGGACGGGGCGCTTATCGTTTAAATACAAAGTACGGGGATCGATGCTGGGGGCGCCGCCCGAACCCCACGCCCCACAGAACCGCGGCCAGGCAGCGTTAATTTGGTTGAATTTGACCCGCTGACCCCTGCGGGAATGTCTCCAATATTTCTCGTTTTGTGGCGACTGATGGGTCTGTACGGCGAGATTAGAGAAGGCGGGCAAAGGACGCCGAGAAGAGAAAACGCAGCCACGGACAAAAGGAGCTGGGGCGGATTAAAAAAACCCGGCAAGTGGAAATCACCTGATGGATAGAGGAGGTCCCTTGACTGGGGGCCTATCCCTTGGCCCTGACTGATCTATAGCGTGCCGCTCGGGGTTTATATGCAACGGCTGGATTGGCACCGAATCCGAACAAATTGGACTTTCCTCTCGCTCCGTAATGACTAGCGCCCAGGTGATTAGGATTTATTCCCGTCCAGGATTTCACAGGAAATGAAGTTTAAGTAAAGGCTCACACACGGGCGGGAACCCCAGCGCCCGAATCCCGGCACCGAGGGCGACAGGCGCCGGCTAATCCATCAAACGTATTTAGGACCCCTTACAATAGGCGCGTCGTTTGTCAAAGCCGGGTGCGGGCGATAAGACAAAACCACGAGAGGAAACTTATTAGAGGTGCTATATACGGGGGCCCGGACTCTGTGGCTAGTTAGTGGCTGTTAGGCGAGGGGAGACGGGGTGAGGGTTGGGGGTGAGTCAGGGTGGGGGACGGAGAGCTATCAGGCGGGGCCAGGCACTCCGTCCCGGTGTGAACAGGAGAGCAGCAAAGGGGTAGACACTATGCATTAGCTCTCAACGGAACGGCTGAAACACCCCATTTACAAAAATCCGGCCTTATAAACGCCTCCTTTCTTTGGGCTTTATCGTATCATATACATGCAATATTTAGCTGGTCAAACAACGGAGTACAGCTCCACAGAACATAATGTAATTTCCAAGTTTCTACTGGTTGTCGGGCAGGAGAAGTGTTATAACACGAAAGCGTAAATGGTGGATACAGTTTTATGCTTATGGAAATTAAGCTTTTCTTGTGCTGTAAGGTTAGGATGAAGCTATATTTGCAACCGTCAAGTTGGACTTTACAAAGGTTCAAACACACAAGTACACAGCACAAAATGCGACACGCTCCTCTCATCATTCAAATCATGCACCCTTTGCACCTATTAAAAGAGAGCCACGCTGACTAGAAGCAACCCAGCATACAAATTCGTACACCCCACGACACCAAAGAATTAAAATACCTCTTTGTTCTAATATTGGGCCTGTATTTTCAGACAAAACGGTGAAGTGACGTCATCACGGGCAGTGACTATCTCGACAAACGTGAAAGTCATCAGAGGTCATCAAACCACGATGGACAAGCTGCTTTTCCACAGAAATAAAATCAATATACACCGAAAAAAATTTCCTGAGAATATCCATCGGTTGCATCAGTTCTCTCTACATGAAATCAGTTCCTAAACTTTTGTAAGGACTAACATTTTTAGTTCTAAGTGAAACACCCTGTGGCTTCTGATACTTTGTGCTCGCTCATCATCACAGAATCGACACCTATGCAGTAACAGTTTTGCATCACAAACCCATGGTAAACAGTAGCAGTTCAGACTGTACATTCACTGCATTATTTGAGGAATAATGTGACATTGTACAAAGTGCGAAACAGCTTTTCTATGTGCTGCCCTTCTCTAAGAACGGCCTGTTTCAGCGGAGACTTTGCATTAGCCGTGGAGATTGTTGAAGATTCTAATAATAAAACCGTTATGCGTTTGTTTTGCTAATATATGGTATAGCTTTTGTAGGAGTCTCAGTGTTGGTATTTTATGATTGATAACTTCAATAACTTCATAATTCGGTCCAGCATTTATTTCATTTATTCAGTCCAGTATTTATTTCAATCATAACTTCAATAACTTCATAATTCCGTCCAGCATTTATTTCATAATTCAGCAGAATTTATTTCAAAATGTGCAATAATCCAGATATCACGGTTATCATCATCTTTCCTGCATGTGCTGGACTTCCCTGGTCTGTCACCGCTCATGTTTATTTTTTTTATCTCCAGTGGTCATCTCTCCCGACCCCCACAAACACTTTCTGGAAAGGTGGTTTAATAGTCATGGATCACTGGAACTGGAAGTGTGATCAAAAACTACTATTTTCAATACAAATCTTAGGATGTGAGTGACCCAGCATCACCTAATGCCACGGACCTTTATTATGAAAGGAATATCCATATTTAAGACATGAAATAGAAAATACAAGAAAGGAAATTAATTATTACTTAAGTTTTGTTTACTATATGCAATTAACGCAATTATCATAGCACCTCAAATGTTCATACAGACTTTAGAACTTAATTATGTTTACATTACCTTATATTACTGTTATAATTGGAGCATATTTAATACTTAGGTTATTTTGTTTATGAGCTTCAGAGCATCTGCAGAATGCCAAAGAAAAATATTAAACTGTTTATTATTAAAACTCGTGAATGGTATATTATAAAAGATACAAGAATTCGGTGCACAATATACCAATGACAGCAATATAGTCAAGTTTCACACAAATGTCATAAGCTGCAGGATTCTATCGTGTTTTTTTGGGGGAAGTGTATCCTGGGTTGGAAGACTATGTGCCAATTCCAGTATCTCTGACCTGTACTTGTACTTCGAAGGTAAAACGGTTTGTTTGTACACCTTCCACTCACCCGTATCAGGTATTTCAGCAGGTCTATATTTTCTCGTCAAGACATTTACAAAGTAACACAGGTATCTCAACTGACAATGCCTTATTATACAACTCAATCAGATCTGTGTCTGTTTTCTGATCCTCAATGAGCTCTTCTCGGCCATTAAGACACTTCAAGTCAACATCCTTGACTAATTCTGACATCACACGAGCTGCAGCAGTGACGTTTTCTACCGACACTGGTTAACACCAATCTCTGTACATTGTTTCAGTGTCATATCACCCAGGTGTCAACCTGTACACCAGTTACATCATTTTGTGACCCCCTCTCGGCTTTCTTAGCCATAGCTCAGCTGGTCACAACCACTGACTCTGGGTAAATTCTGACTCATCAACGGACAGTTTTCAAGTATCACCAATCACAGGCTTTCATATCGCACAGGACACATGTCTACCTGCAAGATCATTTCCAAGAAGTATGTATACACCCTGTATGGCTACTTTGTCTGCAATAGCATCTGTTGCATTACCAGTCACATATTTTGGACTTCATGCACACTCTGTGTAGTGGCAATGACTGATAATCTGTATCCCCAATACTCGCAACAAACACACTGTTGTGCATATCTGTGTCATCTGACCGTGGTAATACCTCAGTATACTCAGTACCGTCAGTATAATCACGGTTTTCTCAGTTTCTGTCACACCCACATGTGACACACTGCCCTTAGAGACAAAACACAAACACAGCAACAGTTTAGGCATTACATGGGTTTCTTTTGGCAGTAACACTGTCACTGATTTGTTGGCGTCCTCCACTCTCCCTCGCTCCAGGGATGACGTTTCTACACTGGCACTTTCCTACTACCTCTGTATGTACCATAAGGCTTATCAGGATACAACCTGTGCCTATACCCACTTCCAGGTGAGTGAATACTCATTTTATGTGTTAGACGGTACTCATCAGCATACATAGCTGGTTTGTAACATTGTGTTCACCCCCCAGGCTAACTCTAATTTCAGCACTAACACCACACATGAACTATCCAGGTTGTCATAGTCATCAACTTTCATTGATGTCAACTACCTACCGAAAACAGTCCCTTTCTCCCTTGCAAACTCGACGTGAGTGTGACCACCTTGTGTTATCAGATTTCTGAATTTCCCACGGTAAGCTTCGGGGACCAGTTCATAAACTCATAAGAATCATTTCTTTGACTAATACATAGTCATAACACCGAGAAGATTTTGCCAGAGCACAGTACACATTTTGGCCTTTCCAGTTAACACACTTTGCAAGAACAACCAACAATGTCTGTAGGCCAATCCATACTCTTTTCCACTTTTTCAAACATCAATAAGTATTTTCCTTCTGGTCAAACGTAGGGACCAGTGACATAGATCCTGCAATCTGATCTTTCTCCAAGATCTTACTCTCTTGCTCTGACAACTGTGCCTTTCTTTTTTCCATTTTCCCTACCCTTAACTCACT
>JAAUYG010079769.1_pt1 | contig 15544 bp, 13 predicted proteins | sample 7278091 | NCBI WGS metagenome assembly JAAUYG01 (sample SAMN14350201, study PRJNA611818) | marine sediment metagenome | isolation source: surface marine sediment (0.6m) | place: French Polynesia: Moorea | collected 2018-08 | reverse complement strand
TAAATGCTCTTGCGTATGGTTGTTTTATGTATAGTATGTATAGTGTAGTTCTTGGTAAAACCACGTTATGCCAAATAAACTGATTGATTGATTGATTGATTGATTGATTGATTGATTGATTGATTGATTGATTGATTGATTGATTGATTGATTGATTGCCTTGCCATGCTTCTGCACTGTGGTGGATCGGTCCTGCATTTCCTTGTAATGGTCCGGCACTGTGGTTGAATGGTGCAGTATTGCCTTGCCATGGTTCTGGATTGTGGTGAAATGGTCTTGTATTGCATTGCCCTTGCCCTACACTGTGGTACAGTGGTCCTGCATTGCCTTGCTCTGGTCCTGCATTGCATCCTGCTCTCCTTGTCCTGTACTGAGGTGCTACGGTCCTGCATTGCCTTGCCCTTGTCCTGCACTGTCCTGCATTGCCTTATCCTGGTCCCGCACTGTGCTGCAATGGTTCCGTATTGCTTTGTACTGGTCTTGCACCGGAGTGTAACGGTCGCTGTGGCCCTCCACTTCGTGTCCTGATCATCCTCATCTCGATATTGCCTAATTTAAAAGGTCCTAGTCTTATCTATCACTAAGACAAAAAGTAAAAATGAGAGGAACTACTCATAATACTGCACATGTTGCGGGCACTTTTGGCTTCGCTGAGAATATACTGTAAGTATCCTTTATCTCTGTTTACAGCGTAATCTTTAAGGGGGCACATGAAATAGTGGAAGGGTATTGAATTTATAAAAAAGGACTTTACTTGGTTTCTATTCCCTTGGAAGTCTAGGCGATCAAAGATTTTAGATGTTCCCCTTGGTTTGTGGTTACCAGTGCAATGCATACATAGCATTAATCAAAATATGGAAATATCCCCTGGCCAGCCCGGCAGGCCGTCAGATTTACTGATCCCGGGCCCACGGCTAACGCCCCAAACTGATAACGCGAATATTGATTTTGCGGCCAAATGTAAGCAAGTAGTTCCTCCGGGAACAGTTAATCTCGGCGTTCCCTCTGATCTGGAGGATAATACCTGGGATGGACCTTAGAAAGACCTCCCGGACAGCCACCCAATAGCTGGCAACACGAGGCATGTGTTCCTACACCTCCCATCCGGGGCCAATGCCCATGCATTGACATGTTACCTGTTAATAGTGTTTGAGCCCATCTAGTGCTAAATCTGACACAGCCGGGTACATGTACATCTCAAGTACACGATACTCTGTTCACTAACTTAGTAATCCATGCAGGTAGCGTCAAAGTACTATAATCTGTGGATTAATGTTGTTGCGTTTAAAATAATAAGATAAAGTATATATCAAAGAACTTTCATAATTTTCTTATCTTTTTTAGGCATCTCGGCCTTTAGGACATTCGGGGCGGTACCCAATTGTCACCCTTAAATTTGTCACCCTCGATGCTTTATTCTCGAAGTTTTAATGTATAAATCCCAGCATGCACAGTTTCATAGCTATGATGAAAATGTCATAAATACATAACTTACTTACAAATAATGAACGAGATCTTCGACAGGGGACGGAGGGGTTAGCCCTTTACAAAGTGTAGGCTATGTGGCAAACAGTGTATCGTTTTCTTGAGATGGCCTTCACAGCTCTGTGAGAGCATGTCTTATCTCTTAGACATTCGCACAAAGCGTTGGCACTCCTCTTTGCTTCCCTTCTATCCACTGACCTAAAGAAGAGGGCTTTTCCTAAGAGGTACAAAAAATCCATCGAGACCATGCATTGAGGTCTTAAACGACACCGTTCTATTGAATCAAGCCAATCACAGGGCGATCTTTGACTTTTTTGTCTTGTCCCTTGATTTCCCGTTCCCGTGTCTGGAAAGAGAGAACAAGCTCCTCGGCTCTCCTCCTGTCAGGACCTCAGGCTCCTTTCCTTAGTCTCTGTGAAGGCTGCCATTGCCATTGAATTTTCTTCCCGTGGGAATAACCCCAGGAGTCCTAGATCGCCGGTCCTGGGTCCCCAATCAACGCTCGGCCTCCGGTCCAGGGCTGTAGCGGGACAGGCACAAAGATCGCACCAACGGGACTCCGCTTCCGATCCCGCCCAGCTTTCCCGGCTGCTACAGCGGACGTCCGGTCTTCGAGATATTTTTTCAACATACCCCCTCCCCTTTCCGCCACTGATGCGCCGGATATAGAGTCTGAAGTATCATCAAATCGGCAGGAAATAGGAGCTGGGTCTATTATTCAGTGCAGATGATGATGATAGAAGCAGAGAAATGAGCGACACTGCTTAATAACACTATATATAACTTTACTCTGGCAAAATAGTCTAACACGGTGCATAAATGTAATCTAGATACGCGTGTATACAAGTCTCTTTTTTCTTAACCGTATACTATATTTATAAACATGACTATGTATTTACATGTACCTCGAGTGTTTTTCCGTGCATACATTCACCAAACTGTCATTTTTTTCATTTCGAAAAGCACTGTACGTGAGAGCAAAATAAAAGCAGTTCCAAAAACGTGCCGGGGGCCATTATCACTGCATCGCCTAAACACAAGTGTAGGTAGGGAGATTGTTCGATAGATCACATTCATTTGTTGTGGCCACCAATACTTATCATGTCATATACAGTTGTCAACTCCAGACGAAGACTCTAACGAGAAATTTTTGTGATGGGGAATACGAGTTACTGAAGAAAATGTCTAAGGAGGATTAAATGGAACATGAATGTATTTGCGAATTATTCGTAAATACGTTGAACCAATCATCCTATGGTTGAACTTCATGTTCCATTTCCGTATCCGGAATACATTATACTCGTCTTATGATCGTAATTTCAAGTGATTGACAAGACACAGCGGGAAAAGGCTTTGTCAGATAATGCCCCCCACAGTAAACAAAGAAGTCATTCGGCTAGTTGATAAAAAAATCTTTCTTAATTTTGTCAGATCATAGATTTCCTCTCATTTTGTGGCTGGTGCCGGAGGCTATAGGGGCGGGACGTGGTGAGAACCATGACAACGGCCGGAGTAGATGCTAAAGCGGGCGTGTCGTACGTGACGAAATACGGTCCTATCTCCACACCTCCGTCCAGGGAGAATCTCCAAATTGATGCCATTATGCCCTCGGGGCTGGTGTCTGAGAGCCACTCTCAGACCCACAGAGAACAATCGAATCCAAGTCTGGTCTGGTCGACAACGCCAAGTCATCGATCCTCGCAATCCGATCTCGTAGACGCTAGAACTTTCCGGTCAGCTATCGCAGCCGATGACGTAAATAAAGAAAACTTGTGGTGGCCCACTGCCAAAGCCAGCAGCTGTCTCAGCAGGGCTGTCAGCGGGCCGCAGGTGTGGACACACGGCGGGAAGGCAGTGTACCGGCTGATAGGCCAAAATCGTAGGCCACTCTATGGACTGGCAGCACAGAGGTGCTTACTTAGTTGACAGATCACATGGCTGTTTTTCAGTGGGCTTTCGGGGCAGGGGGACGAAAAGGGCACAGGGACTGCTCAATAGGCTGGTAGGGCACACGGGGCTGACCACTGGGCTGGCAGGGCACACGGGGCTCCTCACTGGACTGGCAGGGCACACGGGGCTGATCACTGGGCTGGCAGGGCACACGGGGCTGATCACTGGGCTGGCAGGGCACATTGGGCTGCTCACTGGGCTAACAGTGCACACGGGGCTGATCACTGGGCTGGCAGGGCACACGGGGCTGCTCATTGGGTTGGCAGGACACACATAGCTGACCACTGGTCTGACAGAACACCCGGGCTGCCCACTTGGCTTACAGGGCACAGGGACTGTTCACTAGGCTGCCAGGGCACAGCAGCTGCTCACTGGGCTTGCATGGCACAGACGCTGCCCATTGGGTTGGCACTGAGTACTGGGCTGGCAGGGCGCATGGGCTGATTATTGGGCTGGCCGGGCACAGGGCATGATCACTGAGCTGACAGGGCACATTGGCTGATTATCAATCTGGCAGAGCACTGGCACTGATCACTGAGCTGGTAGAGCACTGGGACTGATCACTGGGCTGGCAGAGCACATGGGGCTGATTACTGGGCTGGCAGGCCAGATGCACTAATCTCCGGGCTGGCCGGGAACAGGGATTATTCAGTCACCTGGCACGACACAGGGGTTGATCACAGGGCTGGCGGGGCAAAGGGGTTGATCACAGGGCTGGCAGGGCACATGGCTGCCCATTGGCGTGGCAGGGTACAGTGGCTGTTCACTGAGCTGGCAGGGCACAGGGCTGATTACTAGGCTGGCACGGCACATGGGGCTATTCGGTAAATTGACAGGATGCATGGACCACTCACTGGACTGGAAGGACACAGGAGCTGCCCACAGGTCTGGCCGTGCACAGGGTAATGGTTCACAGGGCACAGGGGCTGCCGTTTGGGTAGACAGGGCTCATTTGTTACTCATTGACCTGACAGAGCACAGGCATTACTTAATGGGTTGCCAGGACACTTGGTGCTGCTCACTGGACTCACTAGTTTCCCTAGTTTTCAAATTTCGAAAGTTCCCATGCTTCTGCGTTGATGTGACGGTCGGGTCTGAACTCTGAACCACATGAGTATTGTAGTGAGACGATAACACAAACACTATTTACTTGCCGAAATATTGATTAACTTTAGTTTAGAAACAGGAGTTATCCACGTTGGATTCTCTTAAGATTTTTTGTTCCGGTGCATCTTACCAGTGCCCTGCACATGCCAGGCACGCAGACACGCCATGCAGAACATTGTCAGCTAAATTGGGATGAACGATTGTCGGAAGCTTCATCCCACGCCAAAGACAGCGACCAACATTTGGAAGTCTGTGCCTTACCGCTGACGGGCGCCATGGGGGACCAAAAAGCCTTCCACCAATTAACCAGTGCCTTGTTTTCGAACACAAACATTTTCTTTCTCTTAACAAAACAGGCCACGGAATACAAAACCCGACAGCGAAATCTCTGCTCGTACCCACTCTCTCAACACTGCCAGGCTGAAAATTTCAAACTTCTTACTCTTAATACTTTGTTGTTGCTGTTGTTTTTTAATCAACATCCATAAATGCCCCTGAAAATATTTTATCATTATGCCTGACTTGCGCATACTGGATAATTTTTAACATGAAAGCATGTACGTGTGTATCTCGTATTTATATTCCTTGAGGTTGCATATTATTACTCCCCCTCCTCTATAGCATCTCGTTTTCTGTAAAGTAATGTGGATTAGCAGGTATACGTATTAGGCGCCATTGGTTGTGATTAGATACAAAAGCCTCTACACCAAACAGCAGTATAGTTGTTGGGGTGGTGGTAGTGGTGGTGGCGACGGTGGTGGTGGTGGTGGTGATGGTCCGTTTCCCTGTCCGGAAATCACTCTGTACTGCCCTAGGTGGCTGCCCCAAGTCTGTATTCCCCACTGTTTATCCTACCTCTCCAGGGCTCCGGCCGCATGCGCTGATCGGGTTCCAGTGCCCTTATGCCAACAAGAATCGGGACAAATGATGGTAATGGGCAACCCCGAGGAAAGCTCTTTGTCGTACGGCTCCCCGTGCATACATTGGGGCAGAAGGAGGTAAGCACATATAATTTCTTCCCGAAGGGGTAGGTCGTTGTGTCACCGACCCAGGCGTCCTGACTGAGTGATTCTCTCGGAAAACGACATTTGCCTCCTCCCTGTCCCTGGCATGCTACTGGCTGGCCTTGGCCGGGAACCCGGCTTGATTGACAACGCATTCTCCCTGTAGGAGGGAAACAACGAGCCGGTGGAACATAACCGAGTGCCCATTGTAGTCAGGCTGGATTAAAGGGACAATGTGCTTGCTTCTCGGAATCCCTCGCTGTGTTGCTGCTTTATCCTTGACTCAAGCAGAATCCTCTCTCCCCTTCTGGCTCAAACTGCGCCCGGTTGTGCTTGTTTTGTGCATGTCCGATTCGCAGCATTCCAGTGATGCTCCAAATTGGCCAGTGCTCGTATATCAATATATATAATCTAGGCAACTTGCTATTTGTGTAACAGCTACCCACACAATGTTATAACTATGGCACATTTACCGGGGGTAACATGAGAAGTTTGTCGTGTATAAACGCCATGGGCATTATAAACATGTACAAAGTATTGTAGGCATTTCATCTTGCCAAATACATGTATACCTTTTCCTCTGACGGAAAATTTCTGACTTTGACTTTCTCTAATGAAACAAGGGCCTATATATGTCCAGGATCTATTTGTCACCAATGAGCATAGTTGAAGTAAAAAGATATTTCACACTTGTTCAGCCACAATTTAAAACTCTAAAAAGGTATGGTTGTAATAGTTTTGGTTACCAAGCTGGTCATCATTGGAATTTATTGGATAATTGTTATAAGGATCCTACTGCCTTAGCAAACTGGCAGCCTGATGAGCGGTTGTGCAACCTGTGATATATGTATTTTAAGAAAAGTCTACTATACAAGGTCTTTTAATGTCTATAAAAGTCTTTTAAGTATCATCATTGTCATTTGGGCATATCGCAATCATGTCGGTAAATAGCCGTTGGCTACTGTTACCTGTAACTGACGTTAAATAAATTTTTACTTACCTACTTTACTTACTTACTTTACTTACTTACATACTTGCTTGCTTGCTTGCTTGCTTACTTACTTTACTTACTTTACTTACTTACTTACTTACTTACTTACTTACTTACTTACTTACTTACTTACTTACTTACTTACTTACTTACTTACTTACTTACTTACTTACTTTGAGTGCTTGGTCGTCGATCTTAAGCGTTACTAGTGCATGTGGTAATGCCACATAACGAATCGTTTAGTATTAATAAAAACTTATCGTAGAGTGTGACTTTAGAATTAACTTTCCTATTGAATGTTACTGGCGATTAGGTCTAATGGTCCTGTTTGTGTCAACGGGTTGTGCTGCCTTATAACAACATGTCAAACACTAGTAGCTGTAACAGTAACACGGCCTAGCTTAGTTCTTGTAGGCACTCTAAATGAAGTGTTATCCACTTTTTTCAAGTGAGATTAAGCTTAATCTTGTGGTTGAATTATCAACATATGATTACTGCCTTAGATTGTATAACAAATGGCAACATATGTTTAATTGTACTCCCTGCTGAAATACATGGGCATACTGTACGTAACATTAAACAAAAGTACTTAACTTGATTTCATGTAGGTCTGTGACGATTTAACGTTACAGTCACTTTGCCTTTTCCATTCTGGATCAAAACCAGCATGCTAAAGGAGGGCATTTTTTCTGAAAGTCAAAGCACATCGCATCTGGACAGAGCTGAAAACTCGCAGGATACGTGCCCAGACGTAGACGCACGCATAAACCAATCACACGAAAGCCATCAATAAATCCGAGCGGGCATGTCCAGGCAAATGCATGTAACAGTTCAACTTAATGTATACAATTAACCCATGACACGATTGCGCGAAGGCTGCAAATTCTTATCAATTCCATTTCCTATCCGTCACATCGCTGACAGGTCTGCCATCCATTAGTTCAAGCTCTCTGTCATTCAGCCATCAATACTGCATCGGCAGTGCGACAAGAATTGACGGCAGTTGGTATGAGATATATAGAATAGGTTGGTTACCGAGATTTATGCGACACCATAATTAATGCACCTGCTCTATTATTATATTGCATTTTGCATTGCACTCATCATGCTCATCCTACAGTAAATTAATAGAACATGATGCACGATATATGATATACTGCCTACACGCCACGAGTCGTATACTATAGATAAATCAGCCTGCATATTTTTATCCAAATGCTGCATGGAATTCTTTACTGTCGCTCAAACTTCAAGTGTATGGCAGTAGGCCACATACCCGGCCTTAATGCACTGATACCGGGTCATACATGGGCAATCCATGGCGTTACGAACAGAATAGACCCCGATTTTAATATTTTAGGTCTCCGCTTGTCGGTCTGATCATGTGGCTTCGTGCCAGTAATTAGCCCCTGTTGCTGCCGGCTAACATTGGTTTCTTTGGGTACATTTTATTGGGATGCGATGGGGTGGGTGTAACCTCGGCATGGAGCTTTATGGTGATTACTGTGCCACTTTGTGTGTACATACAGGCCCCGGTAAAAATCATTAACTATCGACATAGTTTTCATTCTACGCCTGCTCGCTGTCAGGTAGTGCTAAGCCTCTCGTTTTGACCTTTTGTGGAAACTGCATCTTGTATGTATTACTCTCTCTTGCACTCGAACTTTTTTCCATTGGTATTATCTTCTTCAATTTTTGTGTGGGGACCGTATAGCCATTATTGTGATGATGTGGCCGTAACGTTTGGGCACTTTCAGTCAATTTGCCCTCATGATACCAAATGAACGGTCCGTTTATAGGTTGCTCTGCATGTACCTGTGCATGCAGTGGGTACAAGCCGCTACTGGGTACGCCTGATCATAGTTGTAATGAAAGCAGTATTGACCCACGCTTTTCTCTAACAGTATGAATTGGGTGAAGCCTAAAAACTGGATGCTCCAGCATGAAGCTCTGCCTGGTCGCCCCTGGGTGACACAGAATCCGGACACTGGATTGACCCCCACCCCTCCCCCCGCACCCCCTCACCAGACACCTACCCTCACGGCTGCCTGGACAGCATATTGATTGATAGGGTTATAAATATTATGTCTTCTAGAATGACATCAGACAGGAGGATCAATTCCACCGAGAAAGTACTGGTTCGAGACATCTAGAAAGTGGGGGGAGGAAGGGAGGGATGTCTGAATATTTTTTGTTCTTCTCTCGGCGAGACACGTCATTGCCCACACAGAGAGATGGTGTTAGCCCGGGGTGAGAACGACAGAAACGTAATCCTTCTAACGCTGACGAAACCCGACATCCGAGCAGTGCCAGAACGCCTGGCCACTCTGGAGCAAGTGTAGGGCCTGGGGGATAGGGGGGACAGACCGGAGCCCCGCCAGAATGGAGGCACTAATTGACTCGGCTTAGAATTATAGAGAAGTGCCACCCCATACCCCCATCCCATTCTCCAGGATAACAGCGCATATTAGACGGGGTCTTTATTGGATTAACTATATTTAGAGCCAACTAGGGGCTCAGAGAGCCGTTAAAGATCCGCCCCCAAATGAATGGCAGAGGAACATAGAAAAGGGGGGAGGAAGGGGACAAATGTACCCACGTCTCATTGAAGTCTTACCGAGGCGTATTAACGTAGTAGTTTTGAGGAAGGACAACCGAGCAGAGGAAATTCTCTGCGGAGAGGCTAACTGACGGCTACGAACGGATTGGACCCTCCACCTATTACAACACGATTTCCCATGACGTTCTTAATTTTCTATATCCAGTTATATGGAGAAATACTATCTCGACGGTAAACTCAATCGCGTTGTTTCCTCTTATTTCCGAATAGTTATTTCACGGGCAATGGCATATACTCCACATAGCTGTACAGCATGGCCCCGCCGCGTCATCTCGCTACCATTAACCGGCGCCGTTGCAGACGATCTATGGTCTCATTTTCTTATGGTTTATACACCCACTCATCAATCACTTGTATCAGTAACCGTAGCCTGGACGTTGAAGATTCCGGCAGGGTTTCACAGAAACCTATTTATATCACTCAAGTAGGCAGAGGTTTTAATTTATGCTTCCCTGGAAAGTCAGCTATTTTGCCGTGTTTTTGTGTGCCGGGCTGGTAAACACACTGTAGCTATGCCGCTGTTAAAGTAGTACGTGGCAAGTGTTGTCATGGGAGCGATAAGGACTGGGCCAGTTGTCATTGGTTCTGTTGCCGACTCTTCCTTTGCTGCAAGTCCCTCTTCCCTTATCTGCGCCTGGATGTTTCCAAACGAGAAAGTGAGTTAGCAATTCGTATGCCTCTCATTGATCATACGTGTTGTAGGTCATGGAAATTCTGACGATTGGGGATTATGTACATGAGCGCCCTTGGGCTGGTCATATCTCTATTTCTCCTTCTGTATCCCTCCTTTAAGCAGTTTAAAACTATGAGAACGAACCCGGGGTTTGGACATAGATAGGTGTCAGGGACGGTTAGATGGAACGTACATATGTATATAACGGGTGCATTCTCAAATTTCAAAGAAAAGCATTGGGGAAAGGGCAAGTCATTCTTATTCGCTGCTGATGCAGCATTTTCTATTGGAACCATTGGAACAATTTGCAGGGTACTGATGTAGCTTACGTTCAGTGTACTGTTTAGCACAATATGAAGAGTTCTGCGAGAAGCCCTCACGCATGTGCAAGCCCCCGCCATATTTGAGCTAGATTGTAGCTTGACATGAAGAGCATTCTACCCAAACAAACGCTGATTGGCTGCGCTTGTGTCTAGTTACATGTAGGTACTGCATGAATTCTTCAACGCTACGCTTTTTTGACATTTTCTCTTTCAGAGCATGCATATGCCCTGTCATGTATGCACTCGTACGCACACAGTTGAGACCGCTGGTGGTACTGACGTTTAATATCATTTCATAGGAATTGTTTAAATAGTCTCCGTTATATTGGGGGGATATGTTGCAAAATTATTACAGGTCTGTTTTTGCACGCACATCTTAAGAGAAGTTGTTCAGCTGGGACTTTACCGACAGTCACATTTTATTAAACATGATGCGAAATGCTAAAATTATATGGATTTATGATTTTTCGAAAAATGAGTGCATCTTGAGTGCCTCTTACCAAACTTCTATAACATATACCTTTTTCCGGCAAAAAGAATATTTTCAGAGTCAATACATGTTACCCTTACGTCTGGTCAAAGTAGTTGACAGGTTGGCTGTACTCCTAAAACTTGTAGTCTGTAGACCCGAAGTTAATAACAAGCATACCACCCTCCTTTCTGGACGATAACAGTTTTGTGTATGGACACAGGGTAAATAAGCTTGGAGATGCGTCTCTGTGTCAGAGCAGCTCGTTCCCGTGGTAAAGCATTTGCTAGTTCATCCAGGTACGTTACTTGCTCATTCCTTTGTCACATGACGTCAAGGAGTTCTACACAATGTCAGGAGGGTGGATGTAGGGTCATATGGCAGTTGGCCTGGACACCTGTCTAAGGTGGCCAGGCAAAATGATCCACTTCCTCTTTGTGGAAGATTTTTCCTTGAAAGGGTCAAGTTGTGTGAGCAGGAGGATTGTCAGGCTGAAACTCCCTGCTTTTTCTGCCACAGTGTCTCCTGGCACATGGCATCATTTCCGCTGCAGTGAGACGCATTTACAAGTCCGCATTGACGTTCCGTTCCAAACTGACCACATTTATGCGACCCCCCAAATATCCAAAACTCCTTTGACGTGCTGGGTTGGCAGAGCAGAGTCGTCCTGAAATATGCCCACGTTCTCTTGTGCATGAAGTCATGGGCCATCAAAGGATTCAAGTTTCTTCAGGAAAGAGGCACGCATCCACTGTCGAAATTGCCGAGGCTTGTGGTGATGGGCCCAATCCAGACGGCGTTGCTTTCTATGGTTGGTAAACAAACGGCTATTGACAGGACGCCGCTCTTGCAGACCTTGACACAACAGCATTTCCGGCTATCGAAGTTGTAGGGCAGCCTCTGCTTTATGGCTTGTTGTCACTCCTCCCGGAAAGTCTTGAATCGGTTTCGATGGTGCATCCAGTACCCAGTCATTTAGAGATATTTCTTGGAACGTCCTCTCTGTGGTCTCCACGTCGTCAGAATGATGCTTGGTCCGGTGTCTCCGGATGAGTTATCAAACAGTTGCCTGGTTGAGGCCAAAGTGCAAGACGTTCACGTTTTTCCTTGGATCCCACATGCCACATAATAGGGATTTGCCAGACTCATGCTTCTGGCATGCTACCAGACATGGAGGTGTTCAACTTCATCACGTAATCAAATCTAGCCAACAAAGTTCTTGGTGTTAGGGGGATTGAGAATTAATCAAATGCTGAACTACCTGTCGTTCATTCAAATCCAGTTGGATTCGGTTTTTGTCAGCTAAGCGCGACCCCAAAAATTAGTTCTCATTTCACACTGAAACGGATGTGTATGACTGTGAGATCCAGATGGTAGACTGGCATGACATTATAGCTCAAAACCAGTTGTTTGAACAAATATTCTATCATCAACATGACGACGAAGAGTATATGTGAAATGTACGGAGTGCAATAACAGTTTGTTATGTTTCGTTTTGTTACGAACGAACAATGCCAAGAACTGTTCGGTCTTCCTTTATAAAGTACACGGAGAGTATGGCGAGTGTTATTGAAAATGGGCGCAAAATCTGAAATGAAGAGCAGTTTCAGTTTTGATATTCTCCCGTTTGGGCCTTGTCACAGTGTTATGGCCTTGACGGAATTCTAGGCTCTCTAATTCCCAAACCGGTCGCCATTTACTGCTCTAGCCCACCTCGGGGTTACCTTCAGTCTGTGTGTTAATGACTGCCGGGTATCTATAATACACTCGTTACTTCCATATGACAGTCAACTCATTCTTCGGAAACTTCTTATCCATGTTTTTATGTAACCATGTGTCAAAAAAATTATATTAAATCAAAACAATTGTGCGCATAAAGTTGACTCTGTGGCTTTTGGCATGCCATAATTTTGCCAGGCGCTGGCCTAGTTCAGCTATCACGCGCTGTTTCCCGCAGTCCGCTACTCGACATGCAGGAAAATAGATGTATTCACTCCTACTCATTAAGCATTGTAGTACCCGGAGGAACAGGACGATCTTCTGTGATTATTGATTTACCGTTAACCACGCCATGCATAAACACGATAAAAACCAAAAAGCTGCAGACGGGTATTTAAGGTATTAAGATGACGTAACACTATCTCGTAACGGAATATCTTACATTATTAAAACTGTCTTGCTTTTTTTTCACAAATATATCGACAATACTTCACGCAAATGAGATGATCTGGTGTGAAGTCCATGCGCATTCACCAACTGTTATCCCTAGCTGCCAGTTATCATTTGTGGGATGTGGCTGTTTTCTGTGTGAAAAAAAAAACAAAAACAAAACTAGGACGCATTGGCTTTACGTAGCTCATTTACGCCACACGTTCCCGTATCCTCAAATGGCGCAGACGACATTTGGTACTGATGGAAACTGTCTAGGGTGATATTCTTGAAGTCTCGACGGTCACAAACTGGTCAGGTTTCCTCTCTTGAAATGCTCCTGACGAGATTTGGTACAGATGGAACTGTCTTTAGGTAATATTCTCGTAGTGTCGATGGCCACAAAATGAACATAATGTCACGGTTTACCACAAGCCTGAGTGGGGTAACTGTGTACACAACAACTCGCGCGACTTTTTTTTTTTTTGCATCTGTTATAACTTATGTACTAGACGACTTTTTTCCCCGCGGTGGGAGGCAATGGGACAGCAACCTGCCCGTGTTCCCAGCGTGTGTGAAGCCCGCAGTAATCCTGTCGTCGCGATGTCCTACAGATGCAAACACGGTCGTAATTCCGAGACATAAAACATAAAAGGCTGCGTAGATAACGCGCATCTGTGTTTCTCCCATTGGCTGGGAGTCGATACGACCCTCGGCTCCCACCCCATGGGATAGCGTTAGTTGGCGGGGAGATGTGATTTGCCACACCAGGAGACGTAAACGTATTCTCGAGGCGTTTTCATCAAGTATTAATAAGTCCTTCTCGGGTTCTCAATGTCACACCGTGCGCTCCGGAAAAGTCAATTTGCGACTCTCCGACGCAAAAACATCAAACTCGGAACACGTTCGTCAGCATTTTGGTCGCATTCACGCTGCGGGAGAGGCATGGGGTGGCCCAGGAGCGAAAGGACCGGAGGTGGGGAGAGGAGGTTAGGCTGGACTTAGCAGATACCAAGACGTAATGAAAATCTATTTGGTGCCGGTTTTGTGCTGCGCCACTGTTTTTCCCGTGTATAAGAGATACCGAGCAGGTGTCATTCGAGGTTTCGGTCTTGGTCCGCCTGCCTCTTGGCACGCAAGTATTTTTTCTGTACCTTTATCTCCGTGCAATTCTCTTTAGCAATAAATTAGATTGTGAATAGTTTATGTTCGTTAGCAGTACATAAGGGCATAAGACTGTTTGTAGCTAGGGTGAGGTACATGTTGATAACTGCTCGAGTCAAACTCAATAGAATTCTGAAGTCAATTTACTCGTGCAATGGTTTTATGCTACATGTACTTACTAGGTTATAAGCCCAGGAACTACTAGTATGCTACTGTACAGGAAGTTTGAAATAAAAGGAGCGCCATCAAACTTACGATACGCAAAGTAATGATGGCTATAAAATACAATCCATCCTTAACGAACTAGTTGTGAGTGCAGTTTATATTGTTTGCAGCTTCAGACTTCGCATGGAAAATATGCAGGTCGCGTTTTCAAGATAAGAGTTATTAATATCAAGTTTTATCGTCATCAAATAAATCATTTTATGAAGAAACTTTCGTCATTACTATGCTTGGCTGGCAGCAGGGCATCAATAAAAGGCACGCCAAGTGGTCCATTACCAAAGCGTGCGTGCCGTTTGACATTTTCCGCAAGGATAGGGACTACGGCGCTAATTTACGTGAACGGAGCAAACGGCAGTTCATTTCTCGTAATAGCGCCAGATTGATTTACCAATTTAATAAATAGCGTTCGCTCAAAAGTTGCCGCCCGAATGTGTATTTAGGGGCCTCTTTCTGGATTCCAATCCGAAGGGCCACCCGTGTAGCGATATTTGCAATGTGTCTGTTTTTGTCCCGTGTGGTGTTTCAGCACATGCCTTGTCTAGTGTTTCTGTTTGTATCCCTGAAAATACGGCGATTTTTTCTGCGAGGTAAGCGGGAAACGCCATTGCTGGTGGTAACAGAATACGCAGACGAAACACGCGTTCCGTGGTGTGAATGGATCATGTACACCACGGAGTATGTGGCCTGCAGTGAGTCAACAGGATAGTACCGTCTCACAATAATCAGCTAAAGGTCGAAAACTCTTACCTTCAATCTCTTTTTTTAATCTAAGAAATTGTACTCCAAGAGTTCGACGTAGCGTTATTTTCCGGCAGACCAGTGGGGATCGAGCATTTATCGTGCTTGCGTTGGCAGCGGATCCCAGGCAGCACTGCTCGTCTGAGTTGTGTTTGCAAGGTAAGCAGCCACACGGCCTGACTGAGGCACCACTCAACACATCTCAGCTTTTGCTACAAATAACCATTACTTGTGGCCGTAAACTGTGCTCCGTGGGTGGTATGCGATGATGCCGTTCCACAGAACATGATATTTATTGGACCTAATGAATCATATCATTGTAGCAGACGTCAGTAGGCTGTCACCGATCTACGCCCGTCAATCTATGGACATTTAACGCTGTCTTGCTCTTCACTGTAACATCCTGAGTGTTCCCAATGAACTATTCAGTTCAGCTTACCCACAGTATGCACAATCTGTGACCGCATGTGACGCATTCTGGCTTACCCATTGTCTTATAAGCACAGCGCCACGCGTACACCTGCATACACCAGCGAATCCAACTTGCCGTCGGCGATATGACCATGAGTGGTTGAAAGCCGACTCTACGCCTGGTGGGGGGGGGGGGGGGGGGGGGGGGGGGGGGGGGGGGGGGGGGGGAGGGGGGG
>JAAUYG010265744.1_pt1 | contig 15549 bp, 3 predicted proteins | sample 7278091 | NCBI WGS metagenome assembly JAAUYG01 (sample SAMN14350201, study PRJNA611818) | marine sediment metagenome | isolation source: surface marine sediment (0.6m) | place: French Polynesia: Moorea | collected 2018-08 | reverse complement strand
GGTGTGGCTTTCTCCACACGTAGAACAGGTGCAATGTGTTCTGTAGTTTCCACAGAGACTGCCTTATCCAAACTCTCACTTTCCTGTCCGATTCTGGCCTCTTCTTCCTTGATGCCATCTGTTGCTTCACTTGTCTCTTCAGTGACAGTAAGAGATATCCCTGTGGCAAGAAGCTGTGTGCGTGTTGTGGAGAATGCGTTTTCTTCCACCTGCGGTTGCTCCACTGCTACGTCATGATCAGATGTTGTGTGAACGCTTTCCTCGGCAACATTCTCTTCCCTGCCAACCTCCATAGTCTGTTCAACCACAGTGATGGGCCCTTTGGATATGCCATCCTGCTCTTCTTCCTTTGGCTCTTCAATGAGGTGTATACGTTCAGCAACCTGGTTTGATGTGCTCTGAGAAACAACCATGGCCAAAGGCACTTCTTCCACAATGTCAGACCTGGTCTCTTCCGACTGGAAGTCATACACCGCATTCGTCACTTCCTGTATGGTTGGTGCTGACGTGATGGACTCAAGCACTTTCTGTTCTTGTTCCAGCCTCTCATCTACCTTGGAATCTGCTGTTCTGGCCACATTAGTTTCTGACAGATTTTCAGAATGTCTCAGCTGTTTCTTCAACTCAGGTTTCTTAGCAGTTGAGTGTATTCGCTCAGTGTCGACGGAAGTTGCAGTCTCCACTTTCACTGATGTCTCTTCCATCACAAACTCAACGCCTATGTATGAGGGACTTGGCTTCTCTAGCACAATCATCGGCTCTTCGTCCCTGTCCGTTGTTGAATATTCTTCCATTTTCACATCAGTATCTTGTGTGATTTGCACTGCTTCTAGCATCTGCAAGTCTACAGGAATTTCTTCTGTTGAAACGGGAGTTTGTGCTAAAACTTCTTCACTTGTCTGGCTTCTAAACGGTATGGTTTCCAGCACCCTAACTGTTATATCCTTTTCAGTCTCAGCTACAGAGTATTCCTCTATTGGGATTGCCAGATCTGTTGCAGATTCTACAGAATACTGCATCTCACTTGGCTCAGTTTCGGTTAATAGTCTCTGTGTCCTGTCAGTCTCCTCAAGTTCGTGCTTGGCTTCCTCCATATGCAAAGTAGGTGCAATGAGTTCTGTGGTTTCTACAGAGACTGCCTGATCCAAGCTCATGCTTTCCTCTCCAATTCTGACCTCTTCTTCCTTGATATCATATGTCATGTCAGTGCTCGCTTCAGGCACAGTGACAGATAACTCTGTACTCTGCAACTCGGAAAATGCACTTTCTTCCACCTGTAGTTGTTCCACTGCTATGTCATGATCAGATGTTCTGTGAATGCTTTCCTTGACAACATTCGATTCCCTGTCAGCCTCTATAGTCTGATCTACCACAGTGATGGGTGCTTTGAATATGCCATCCTGCACTTCTTCTTTTGGCTCTTCAGTGAGATATATATGTTCAGGAACCAGGGTTGATGTGCCTTGAGAAACAGTCATGGGTAAAGGCACTTCTTCCACAGTGTCAGATCTGGTCTCTTTCGCCTGGAACTCATACACCGCATCTGTCAGTTCCTGTGTGCTTGGTCTTGACGTGATCAAATGAGGCACTTTCTGCTCAGGCTGCAGATTCTCATCTATCTTAGAATCTGCCACATTGACCACATCAGTTTTTATCAGATTTTGAGCCAACATATGCACAATTGTACCAGTCTCTTCAAATGTGTCTACTCTTGTCATTATTTCTTCCTTCAAATCAGGCTTCTTGACAGTTGAGGGCATTCTCTCGGCGGCGACTGCAGCTGCAATCTCCACTTTCCCTGATGTCTCCTCCATCAACTCCACGTCCATGTTTGAGAGACTTGGCTTCTCTAACACACCCACCAGCTGCTCATCCCTGTCCATTGCTGAAACTTCTTCCATGTTCACATCAGCATCTTGGCCGACTGGTGCTGCTTCTAGCATCAGCTCGTATGTATCAATTTCTTCTGTTGTAACTGGAGTTTCTGCTACAACGTCTTCACTCACCTGGCTTCTACACGGTATGGGTTCCAGCACCCTGACTGTTACATCCTTCTCAGTCACAGGTGCTGAGTATTCCTCTAGTGAAATTGCCATATCTGTCGCAGATTCTACCAAATAGTGCAGGTCACCTTGCATAGTTTCGTTTACTAGTCTTTGTTCAGCAGCCAGGGTTGATGTAATTTGAGAAACACCTGTGGGCAAAGGCACTTCTTCCACACTGTCAGACATGGTCTCTTCTGGCTGGAACTGATACACATCTATCCCTTTCTGCATGGCTGGTGCTGGTGCAATAGTCTCAGGCGTTTTCTGTTCCTCCTGCACAGTCTCATCCAACTTCGAATCTGCAATCTTAGCCACATCAGCTTCTGTAACATTTTCAGCTGGCACAACTGTACCAGTATCCTCGAATATGTCCTCTTGTTTTGTTGCTGCTTCCTTCAACCGAGGTTCCTCACTAGTTGAGGGTATTCTCTCAGCAACCGCAAGACCCATGGTCTCCACTTTCACTGATGTCTCCTCCATCATCGACTCCATGTATGAGAGACTTTCCTTCTTTAGCTCAGTCATCACCTCATCATTCCTGTCTGTTTCTGGAAGTTCTTCTATTTTCACTTCAGCATCTTGTTTGACTGGCACTGCTTTTGGCATATAGATTTCATCTCTGGTGCAAGTTTTATATGCATCATCCTGGTGCAGCAGAGAGGGATAGTGAGTGACAACACTTGGCACATCAAGCTGCAGGTGTTCCTTACTCTCTGCTTCAAACATATGTGCACCAGTCACGTTAAAGTCTACAGCATTTTCTTCAGTAATAATTGGAGTTCCTGGTGCGCTTTCTTCACTTGTCTGACTTCTGCATGGCATGGCTTCAGACACCCTGAACAGTTTTACATCCTCAGTCTCACCTCCAGAGTATTCCTCTGGTGGGATTGCCAGATTTCTTGCAGATTCTACTGAATATTGTCCATCACCTTGCTCAGTTGCTGTTAATAGCATCTGTGTCCTGTCAGTCTTCTCGAATTTGGGTGAGGTCTTCCCCACATGCAGAACAGGTGCACTGAGTTCTGTAGCTTCTACAGAGATTGCCTTATCCAAGCTTTGGCCTTCCTGTCCGATTGTTGGCTCTTCTTCCTTGATACCATTTGTTACTTCAGTGGTCACTCCAGGGACAGTAGCAGATATCTCTGTGACAAGATACTGTGTGCATGTTGTGAAGGACACATTTTCTTCCAGCTGCAATTGCTCCACTGCTATATCATGATCAGATGTTCTGTGGATGTTCTTGTCGACAACATTCTCTTCCCTGCCAGCCTCCATAGTTTGTTCAACTACAGTGACAGGTGCGTTGGATATTCCAAGGTGCATGTCTTCCTTTGGTGCTTCAATGAGAGGTATTTGATCGGCAGCCAGGATTGATGTGCTTTGAGAAACAGTCTTTTGTACAGGCACTTCATCCACTGTACTCGATCTGGTTCCTTCTGGCTGTAACTCATACTCCACATTTGTCACTTTCTGTATAGTTGGTGCTGATGTGACAGATTCACGTATGTTCTGTTCATGCTGAACCCTCTCCTCTACCTTGGAATCTGCTGTCCTGGCCACATCAGTTTCCATACGATGTTCAGGCAGTATATGCAAAACTCTACTAGTATCTTCCACTTTCACTGGCGGTTCCTCCATGACAAACTCCCGCGATGGATATGAGAGATGTGGCAGTTCTGTACATAGGCCATGGGCTATGTATGAATCACATGTATGACTCGCATCTGAAGTAGTTGTATAAATCTGGTCTACATGATCTTGCTGTAACATGGCAGAATAATGCACGGGTATGCCTGAAAGATCAAGTTGGAGGTGATGGCCAACATCCAGTTCAGACACCTCTGCTGTTGCTTGCAGTTCAAGCTGAGACACAGTTTCTCCACGTGCAAGGTTATCACTTTGGATTTCTGCATCCTCACTGCTAATTCTTTCGGCCACAGCTGAGATATGAACAACCTGCTGTGGTAAATCTTCAGTCACTCTGTTGGGTTCTTCAACTGTAGCCAACGCCTGTATTTTAGGATACGGAAAAGCCAGGTCTAGACTTGAAGACACAGTTTCTGGAATGGTCCCCGTATCTGCATAAGACAGACAATGGACAGCGGGAAAGTGAGAGACTGTGCTTGGAATGTCAAGTTCAGAATGTGCAAGTTTTATTCCATCTTTGCTTGGAACAACAGCAGACCCCGCCTGTTCCAGGTCCTGCCCTAGGGTCCCATGTACCGAATCAGGAATTTCATGCATGTCTTCATACTGCATGGAATGAAGGTGTCTGACAGTATCGGTCTCGTATGTACTGACACCAATAGTGTCATATATACTGGGATCAAAGTCATTTTGATGTCTTCTCTCTGCCTGTAAATCATGTACAATTGTCGAGTCACTTTGTTCCTGCCAAATTTTCCACCCGCGAGATGCTCTTTCATCTTTTTCTTCCGTCTGTAGTTCCTTGGCCCTTTCATTGATTATAGAAGTCGTCACATTCATGCCCTCTGTCGGAGTGTCTGAACTGATGGTGGTTTTAACCCCTGCTGCCACTGCTCCACTAATCTTGTCTGTTGATGAACCAATGGGTTCAACTCTTGACCTTGACTCGAGCGAAATAGGAGAATCTCCTGCTTTGGAAATTTCCCTTGTCAGTTCTTCGGGCAGGTCCTGAGGCTCGGGCAAATTGAAATTCTCATCAAGATTAGGCTGAAGCCCAATGTGATATTCTTCAGACAAACCACACAACCAAGCACCTTCGTAGTGAGATGCAGCACAAGGCACATCTTCTGCTAGGAACTCTGATATGTCTGCAATGGGAGTTCTTTCCAGCATGTCAAAGGGTACCACGATGTTTGCACGTTCATCCTGCATACCTGCTGTCTTCACATCATGGTCGATTTCATCCACCTGTGAAGATACATTTATTGTGTGATCTCCAGTGCCATAGATCATATCTTCTGCTGACATTATTCCTTGTGTGACACTTTGAGCTTCTGCAATATCCACAACATCTGTGGCATGATCATCCTTTATCATAACAGTCTCTTCATGAGAAGCACTTTCCAAATTCCAATCTTCTAGCATGTCATATGATGCATCTACATTTTCGTTGCTCTCCGTCAAAGGCGTATCCCTAGAATCCTTCAAGATGAGATCGGCAACCACATCCTTTAATGGCTCCTCTGGTTTCGGTTCTTGTACAGACAAGACCATTTCGAGAGAACTATGGACACCCCAGTCTTCTTTAATCCTTGTTGATGGATCCTGAGAAGCTTCAACATTTTCAGTGTTAGCTTCAGCCTTTTGAGTGTCAGCTTCAGCATTTTCAGTGTCAGCTTCAGCCTTTTCAGTGTCAGCTTCAGCATTTTCAGTGTCAGCTTCAGACTTTTCAGTATCAGCTTCAGACTTTTCAGTGTCAGTACCAACCACCGGAGCAGTTTCTTCTGTCACCACAGTTGTCACTGAACTCTCCCACTTCATGCCTGCTGTCCAATCCCCAAAGATGGCCGTTTCTGATTCATAGGCGCTCACTTCTGTCTTGTCCAATACTGCATCAGTTGTGGAAGAAGTTAGCTGAGCTTCACGATCCACGGGCCACTGGATAGAGTAATTGCAGGCCTCTTCCACTTGTTCATCTGCAGTCTGTCTGTCTTGGCCAGTTTCCGTGGTTTGTGTGGGTGACAGAATTGATTTTTGGAGCACATCACCATCCAGTTGTTCCGTCTGATGTGTAGTTTCCACCATAACAAAGCTTGTGGCTAGGGTTGCGTCATGCTCGCTGTGTCTATCTGCATGGTCGTCCAACATGGTGGTTGTAAGGACCTCGTCTTGTTTGAAGTGATCCTCATGGTAACTTGTCATTCCCAGCCCGCTCTCCACGTCTATCAGTGGCAGTTCTTTGCCCTCATTTTTCCTACTTGGAGGATCAGTTCTGCTAGATTCTACTGTTTTAATCTCACTCTGAGATCCAAAGCTCTCTGCCCACCAGTTTTCAGAAGTCTTTGTAGTGTCTACTGTGAAACAGGCGTCTCCGCTTTCCTGTTTCCCATAGTTTTTGTCAATTGCAGATGCCAGCAGTGATTCCATATCACCTCTGTGATTGGTATCCCATGCTGGAGCAAGCATATCGTCCTGCTGGTTGATGTATGAGGTGGTTGGAGGATGCCCAGCACCATATGTAGCATCAGCTTTAGCCTGCCGCACCTCCTGATTTGGACTAGCATCTTGTTCAGGCTGTATTGTAGGCTGTGTAGGCTGTATTGTAGGCTGGAGATTTGGCTGATGGTGTTGATCTTTGTGCAGGTGGCCACTGTCTGGCATTCCAACAGTCGGCACCTGAACGTCAGCATAAGTTCCCACTGGAATCTCCTCTGGAACAAGATGCTTATCATCTCCTGGTGCTGTCTGAGAAGTGTCTGTGTCGGCCCGGGTGCTGGGCCTCAATATATATTTTGACAGGTCAAATGCTGTGGTTGTTGCTGCTGAACCGATTTTGATATCTTCCACCTTTTTGCTAGTGCTATCAGCTGGATGATATACTGGCATAATCCCCATGCTTTGTGAGGGAATTTTCTTTGTTGTTTCCGTTGATACCTGTCTTTGATCAATCTTTGCCACTGCAGCTTCTTCAGCTGGCTTGCCAGTGCCATCAACTGGATGAAATACAGGCATGATTCGCATGCCTTGAGGGACATGTTTCTTGGTTGTCTCTGCTGATGCCCAAGTCTGCTCCATTTTGGCAGTTGTGATTTCTTCAGTCTGTTTGCCTGTGCTATCAACCGGGTGAAACACTGGCATAATTCCCATTGTTTGAGGGAAACGTTTCTTTGGTGGCTCTGCCAACACCTGGGGCTGCTCCATCTTTGCAGCTGCAATTTCTTCAGGCTGTTTGTTGATGCCATCAGGCGGATGAAACACAGGCATAATCCCCATGGTTTGGGAGAATTGTTTCTTCGCTGGCTTTGTCAGCATCTCGGTTTGATCCATCTTTGCTGTGGTATCCACATCAGGCAGTGTTACAGAGTCTGTTGGAACAGTTAACGTCACAGTTTTCTCTGTCTGATCGGTGGATTTCATCGTAGGTCTAGATGCTGGCCCAGTCCTGGTGGCAGGAGCTCGGAATGCTGGATGGCTCAAGCCATAGGGTCCAGTACTGTACTGGCCCCCAGAGGTCTCTGTTACTGTTCGCTCGGAATATCTTCCAGATTGGCTCGTCACAAACACTTCCTGTCGGTCAGCTTGTCTCCTTGACAATGGTTGCTTGTTTTCTTTCTGAGAAAAGCGATACGGCAAGGTGGCCGATTTTTGACGCGAGAAACCACCCAGTGATGGGGATCGTCTTGTATCCTGCTCAAGGTTCTTCCGCAAAAGGGCAGGTGAGAAATGTCTCATCGAAACCTTGTCCAGTGTCTGGGGTGCACGTGTAGCAGTGGTGTTCCTTGGAAGTGATCGGTAGTCCTGTGAATACTGATCCTTGCGATTGATGTTCACACGTTCAATTTCTAGTTCATATCTAGTATCCACAGCCTGTTTTGGCCTGACAACCTGAGGACTGGTATCTTGGGATCGACTTGGCTTTACCTTCACTTTTGCCTCACCTATAAGTGGTGATGCGCTTCTCCCACGTCTGCCCGGCAGGGTGGATGAGCGAGTCTGCATGAAGACCCTGGATTCAGATTTTTTGTACACCACTCGATCAACCACGACCGGGTTCTCTTCAAAGGGGATGATATTAATGTCCGGTACAGGCACCTCTCTACCTGTACTGGCTGACCGCAAGGTTCGGTACTGCTGCCTCAGGATCCGTCGTTTGTTCTTCCGGGAGCGGGCAATCGTCCAGCCTTCCCCCGACAGCTGTTCCTCGTGTATGTATGTGCTGTCATCGATGATCTGAACAAAGCGAGGAAAGACATAATTGAGGCCAAAAAAATTACTGGCACCACGTTCTGGGACAATTACTAGGACCAATTACTGGAATCAATTTTATGAGACCAATTTATGGCACATAATACCATCAAATTCTACGATTAAAAACAAGGTACGAACTGTTATGTCTGAAAATTTATTGCCATATTTACAGCATTTACTGTAAACAATCTCTGTAATACTGAAGAATGAATGTTTTTTCTTCATAACATTCTTCAGAAAAACTGTGACAACATATTCTAGGATATATTTTACTTTTCACTGATGCAATTTTTTTTTACACGATGCAGCAGGAAAATGACACTTCCAACAAATATCTTTTCTCTCAACATATACATGTTTATACAGAAAGTCAGCATGTGCTCTGCGAGTAACAGGATAATAATACAGGGTGTGGATCCATTACTGGGGATGTGAAGCAATGACTACAGCATTGTAGTACAGTAGTCCCTCTATTTTACAACCCTTTATTCTAAGACCACCCTTGATTATAAGACCATTCAGTTTGGTCCCAAAAGTGCCACTCTGTGTTTTAAAATTAAATGACCTTTATTTTAAGACCACCTGCAATATAAAACCACATTATCTTGGTCCCATGGGTGGTTTTAAAATAGAGGGACCACTGTAGTATAAAATGACAATCCTAGAGGAGGAAATGAAACTCGGTATAATGTGGAGAGTTAATGTCAGGGCTGGAGTCCTCAAACACGCTAACGTCTACGCTGCGACTTCAGCCACATTCTTAGCCAATCACATTGTTCGGATTAGTGACTAAAGTCAAAACGTTGACTAAAACATTTTTGAAAACTTGAGCCAGGAATAAGAGGAGGAGATGAGGAGTTCTTGCTTTACTATACACACTTAAAACACGAAAATCATATATTAAACAAAGCAAGAATTCCTCATACTCAATTAATGATTTTAAACAGCTAATTTCCTGCCACATGATATGGGCTATAAAATAACACAACAATAAAATACTTCCTTCCATATTCAAACCAGAGAACACCATGCAAAGCTCCAGCATACATGTCAGTAAAAACAATCACCATAAAGAAATCATAGGGACAGATAAAAGGTGGTGCAACAGCCATTGAAAATCAGGTAATGCATATATACAGGTTAGCTGGGTAGTGAGAAATATACCAAAGCAGTTAACATGCCTGTAATAGCAATTTGAGAATATCCAATTTTAATGCAGATTTACCTAAGTAAAGTGCCAATTTACTTTGAGATCACAGGTTATGATCATGATGATATTACATCATTTTAAGTACATTACTTGTTGTGGCATGTACGTTCCTGACTACGGTTATCCATGACGTTATATGAGGCAAAATATAGAAACACAGAAACCCTTCTTTACACTTTAGAGGTGACGTCTCGTACAAAACTTTGTACACTGCTTATATGCAAAATATAAATGTCTTATACAAAAATATTTTAACATGAACACATATATAGCAAAAGCACCATAAGCAACTCAAAACTTAAAAGCTCCCCCGATTTTCCAATTGGAACAAAAATTACTTTTACAACAAAACTAAGCACCGTGCTACCTTGTCAGATCTGGGCGACTCAGTCAGCGTGGAGGCCTGTAGAGACCCAAATCAAAACTTTTCAAATTTTGATCCAATTTCGCACGTCATATTAAGTAATTCCAGCAAATGAAACAAGTTGCAAACAAGTAGAAAATTATGGCGACCTTGCAACCTTAATACAAACAGCTGTCATTAACTGAGGGCCTATCTCTTTATATCACCCGCTGTGTGCATATCCCTTGGTTATGGATTGAACAGCCAAGCTCATTAATCAGGGAAGTACACCATATTACAGGAAAGTGAATCCCACAATGATCCAAAAACGCATATTAATCAGTAACAAAAAAAAACACAGTACTTCTCATCAGTAACAATGGGAAAAAGCCTTACACAGTTTCAAAGAGGCACGGCCAAGAAAATATGCACGCATAATAGTTGTGATGCACTAAATGCTCGGTATTAGCCCAGAACTGGTTGAGATTAAATGAGAAATACTGGTCGGACCATGCAGACTGGTATTTTTAACTTCTCAGGGCCCTTGAGTATTTCTGTTCCAAATTGTCAAAACCCTGGAGTTAATCTCAAGATCTTACATGTAATGACCGTGAGTCCTAGTTAGAACTAAATCTTATATTTATGTAACGGGTCATAAACACAAGTGAAATTTTCCTGATTGTACACCATGCTTCCCACAGAAAGCGAGGCAATGCCAGTGGGGAGTGAGACTGCCTTTTCCAGGGAATGCTCCTAGTAGCACCTAGTAGCAGTGGAGATATGGTTGAACTTCCAGCTTTGTATGCCTACATATACATGGCCTATATTTCACACAATGTCATTATCTAGTATGCGGGGTAAATACTACAGTCACAACTCCCAGTCTCTACACCAGATGTCTTACAGCCTTCCAACTACCTTGCTGCATACCAGAGCTCAGATCTCTATCTCTACAGGTATTTAAAATATTCACAGTGATACATGTACCAACATACAAACTTCTCTTTCAAGTTTCTATTAAGTTTTATAAATCAAATATCATTTTTAGTAAGCCCATCTAAATTTTGGATAAGTGTAAAAAGAAAATTTTAAGGGGAATTTAGTACAGACAGCCACATTCTCCCAGCAAATTGATTTCATGTCAGTATTATTGACCATCACAGCAGAGAAATTTGTGCGAATAAAGTCTCTGGTGTTCTAATTAAATTAAATTTGTGTTATAAAAACAGAACTGTTACACAAGAACATAAAGAGCTGCGGTTCAGTTTCCATGGTTTCTGAGAAACATATTCAGATAATTCCAGTCATATTAAATTACAGTTAGGACACTGCCAGCAGGGACTGTACAAAATCACAGTTAAAATAGAACAGATTGAAGTTTTCCAGTTATATTATTGTTAAACAGAAGTTTGATTCTTCAGTGATTTACATGATATAAGTATGACCAAGAGTTAACATGCAGCTAAGCTAGGTGCTGATTACACAGGCAAGTCTTCACTCATACACAACACAGGGATGGTAGAGCTAGCCAACCTTGTCTGTCAAACACCAACAAATACATGAGTTTCCTTCTCTACACAAAGGGGTCTGTAATACTTGTGTGTACATGTCAGTTCTACATTTTCAACCGCGAGCAGTATTTGAATACGTTCTCCTAAGAGCTATACAACTATGTATCTTGAGCTTCAATGCTTTGTTGCAAAATTCAGTGATATCTCTTAACACAAAATTATGTATGCAAAACAAAAACACTAGCTATGACCTTTCATGGCACTTCTAACATCCCTGTTACAACGAACAGTCCATGCATTACAAGTTAAAGGTTTCCCGGAAACACAGACACATAGACAGACTTCCTTAGAGTGGCAGTGACCAGGTGACAGAAAGCGCTAGCTTGCAGTGAGTGAGGCATTTATAAAGCAATAAGGGGGATGGGTGAGTCCTGCCACAGTTCTTCCTGGCACTCAAGTACGCCATACATTAGCAAGGCTGCGGCTGTACCTTAGCTCCCTCGGGGTCTTCCATCACCGCTGGCACACTTTGGCTAGTCAGGGCGCCGCGGTCCCATCTGGCCAGTCCCCGCTTGACAAGCTCCTCCGCGACATTGACATCCTGGCAGATGGACCAGACAAAGATCCCATTTATTATTTTTTTTACCAAATGCTGGACTTGTGGAAAGTACTTCTCAAATGCGTGTAAAAACAGTTTGGCTGGAAAGGTCATGTCAGAATGCTACTACATGTATCCCATTCCAGAGAGTATATAAGCTATTGATTTTTCCTGTTTTCAGGAGAATTTCCAAAAGCCATACAGTGGTCCCTCTCTTAGTGCCCGCTCTCAACAGACTGGGGCAATGTTGCCAAAAATCTTTCCACCTACTATTGCGAATACATTTAGTTCTCAATCTCACCAAAGGCCACCTCTCTAATGTGGCCACAGTTAACTGGCAAACAAGGTGGACACTTTAGAGATGGACTAAGGTATGATGAAAGCAATGCAAAGTTTGCCCATATGGCAATTATAAAAGTATGTAGATTCAGGTTTTACGGTCCATTGATGGCTATTCAGCAGTAATGTGCATCCAATAAATAACCTCAATGACATCAGGACTCATTAATATACAGCTAGATGTGATAATATATCACACATTCATGACCCTTCAGAGGCACATTTTAGAACTTGGGATTCTAATGGATCTTAACAATAGCTGGCAGAACTACGGAGCCAGATGATTTTTATGCAATAAAGCGCCAGCCACAAGAGGATCAAAGAAAACACTTTCTTTGTGATGGGAGCCGCAAACTAGCGTCCCTAAATAATTCAAAGTAGGGAGTTCAGAATTTAGATTTCCAAGCCTCTACATCACGGACCACCTGTCAGGACGGCACTAATGTGTCATTCCCTGAAGCATTATGGGGGCGTATACGCCATAGCTTGCGACACCTAGTGGAGGTTTCGCAAATTAACGTGTCGGGTCCAATCAATGAGTGTTATCCCCAAGCCTAACAATGTGCTCTGTGTGGCTATGGGATTGCTTCAAAAACTCAATACAATACTGGAGATGTGCGTTGATGATGATGATGATGCATTTACGCTGTGTTCACTGTTTCCCATGAACGTTATCATTCGTGCTGTACAGTTAGACCAACTGTTAAAAAAGAATTTCTAGAGAGGACAAAAATTTTTGCAGCAACTACCGGTACGATGAATGCATTTGATTATCTTTCCAAGTAAAGTGCCAAATCTATTTACATATCACGTTTTTCGTTTTTGATTACTCTGGGTTGATCATGGTTGTGGCAGACTAATTTCTCAGGGATTAGTGCTGACAGGCTGGAAGTTTTGGCCATATATACCAGGGTACAACTTTTCCGGGCAATCAATCTCCGAGCTTCTGCATTCAGCTAGCTGCCGATTACATGTAGGACAGTGATTTATAATGCAGTTGATCATTCCAGGAAAAATAAAGCTTCGATTAGACAGGTATTGACGACTTTGTCGCTGTTTCCAGCAAAACTGGTCAAGTATCTCACCACCACCTACCATGATTACATTGGCACAAACACACTACAGCAATGTGGACAGCGTTGTTTGGCGGAAAGGGTGACGGGGACAATTGTAATGAAATATTTCAAGCCTGGTGACCCTGTTTTTTAAACTGTTTTTAAAGATAAAAGATTTTGCCTAAATTCCATACAGAATTTTAAAGTACACATAGTAACATCTTCCCGTCAGCGCCCATTATAAACTCTGCCTGATGTTACACACACAGACACATAGCCTCTCGATGTGGCTATACGTAACACCAATATGATTTTTTCCTTGCTCTTTTACAATAATTAAGAAGAGTTCCACATAAACTCCCCCAAAATGTATAAAATTTAGTGTTCGATACGGAGGTAGTAATTTACAGGCATACATTTGTACCTACTAGTTTAAAGGGAGTTATTTTAACACTGTATTACTACATGGAATTACATGGAGTGGTGGAGGCAGTATTTTGATGCAAGCACCCAAGGGAACTTACTCAACAGAATAAGTCATATAAAATATACTGAACTACCACACAAATAGATTTTTGTATCAAATGTGTATCTTGTTGTGGACTTTTTATAATTACCTCTTCTCCTGTTGTGTCGATAAGTTCTAGACTGGGTACCACAACGCCCCGCGGTGTTTTCTTGTAGCGAATGGCTTTGGACATGATCACCTTCCATCGGGCACAGTGCGTCAGGTCCTCAAACGCATCACACGCCTCCTCATTCCACTCTGACCCTGGGGGCAAAGGTCACAGATTGACCTCAATAATGACGCATACCAACAGCATGTATACATCACTACAAAGGATTGTATAGGGTACCGAGGCACTGTTAGGAGAAATAGCCTTCCACTGACGGTATACCATAGCCCCTCTATTTTAAGACCACCCATGGAGCCAAGAAAATATGGTCTTGTATTGTATCTGAAATGAAGGTTATTTAACACAGATAATGAAACTATGGGACCAAATCAAGTAATCTTATAATAAAGGGCGGTCGTAAAATAAAGGTTTATAAAATAGAGGGCTACTGTAGTTTGGTAAGAAAACAGTTATTTCAGGTCAGTTTTTTATTAAAATACACAAAAACAGCAAAAGTGTTTTTATTTCTTGTCAGGTATAAATACTGTATCTATGATCAACCAGCTCCAGCACCAGTTGTCAAGGCAACTACCCAGTAACTACAGAAACCAACCATGTATCATGTATCATGTGTATTAGGTTAGGTATTGAGTGTTAAAGTGTGTAAAATAGATCCCCACTCTCCTGGTTTTCCTGACACCGCCACAAACGAGAGGATATATATGATCCTAAAATAAAGTATTACTTATATTACCGGCACTTATTGTACCCTTTGTGTTTATATGCATTACATACTTATTGCAAGTTGAAACTTTACTAGTATCTGAAAATGTCTTATCTACGTCTTTGCTGATCAGGACTGACAGCAAGTCCCCCAAACTCATTGATTATTTTATGCCAAAGTTAGCCAACTTACCAACTGGTCTGACGTGAGCTAGCTCACACTCGAAGGCTTGGAACGGTAAACCCAGGAAGTCGCTCCTGGTGGAAAAAAAGTGTTGAATGGAATCAGAATTACATCAGTCAGCTGGAAGTCGTGTACATTAGTTGAAGTCACATTTTTAATTCAATACACATGACACATGCAATGAGAAAGAAAACTGAATAGTACTTGGCATTATATCATCAGTTGTGGCTGAGCCTACAGTGGAACCCCAAATAAAGGCCATCCCAGAAATAAGACGACTCATCAGCCTTATTGGACGACCAATGTTAATAACTGTACAGTAGTCCCCCTCTAATAAGGTCACCTTATTTGCCAAGAAATTGTGGCCACATCAGAGAGGTGCCCTTTGGTGAGAGGGAGAAGTAAATGCATTTATAGTAGCAGCGGCAAAAATTTGTGGTCACATTAGAGAGGTGGCCTCTGTTGAGAGTGGCCACTAAGAGAGGAACTACTGTGCTATACATATTGTTTCAGAATTACGACTATCCCCAAATTTTGACCTTTCACCTTGACCTTTCACCTTGACCTTTGACCTTGACCGGTCTTTATTCATGTGTTCCTTGTACCTACTGTATGTAGATAACTTTACATTGTCACATGTTTGAATGATGATAGAAACATTGAAGCTTCAAATTGTTGTGTCATTTTACCGCTACCGCCCAGTTTTTAACATGTGAAGCAGTCTCCACTGTTCTACTGGGTATGCAATGTAACCTCTATATAAACACCACCCTAGGGACCAACCATATGTGGTCCTTATACCAAGGTGACTTCTTGATATACAGATAGATTAACATTCTGGCGATCCATTGTAAATATGTGGTTTTAATGTACAGGTGGTCTTTACAGGAAGTTTTAATCACGTCAAACAGCCAATAACAACAAGAGGTCCAAGGACCTTGGCGCTCTGCTTGACAGCTGCAGTTGGAATGACATTGGCAATTTTCAGCAGACTTGTATCAAAAATTCACTGCTGCAGACTAAATCAAT
>JAAUYG010047106.1_pt1 | contig 15552 bp, 16 predicted proteins | sample 7278091 | NCBI WGS metagenome assembly JAAUYG01 (sample SAMN14350201, study PRJNA611818) | marine sediment metagenome | isolation source: surface marine sediment (0.6m) | place: French Polynesia: Moorea | collected 2018-08 | reverse complement strand
GGCACCTGGGCATAGACGAAGCTGGGGATCACCGGCTCGATCACCAGGCTTAGCGCGGTCAGAGGGGCGCCCTGGCGGCGCGCGAAGTCGAGCGCGGCGTCCGCGCGCGCGGCCGAGGCCGCGGTCTCGTCGAGATGGACCAGGAGGTTCTTGTAAGGCATGTCGATCCCTCACCTGTTTCGGGTCTGTGTCGCGGCCGGGTCAGTTCTCCGGCGTCCAGGCCGCGGCCGCGGCCTCGGCTTCCGCGATTTCCTTGACGTTCAAGCGCTTGCCAAGGGTCTCGAGATTGGCACCGGCCGCCGGATGGCCTTGGCGGGCGGCCAGCAGAAACCACTTGTAGGCTTCGACCCAGGCGACGGCATCGGCGCTGCGGCTGCCCAGCAGCACCGCGGCCTCGAACTGGCCGCCGGTGATGCCGCGCTCGGCCGCAAGCCGGGCCCAGCGCAGCGCGGTTTCGCGCTCGGCGGGCACGCCTTGGCCGTAGTGATAGATGCGGCTCAGCAGGTAGGCGGCCATGGGATTGCCGGCCTCCCCGGCCAGGGTGAGCCAGCGCAGCGCCTGCCCGGCATCGGCCGCCACGGCGGTCTCGGCCCCGCCGGCGCCAGGGCCCGCCCCGTAGTAGTAGAGGAAGCCGAGGCTGAACTGGGCCCGGGCATGCCCCTGCAGGGCCGCCTTCTCGAACCAGGCCGCGGCCCGCCGGTAGTCCCGGGCGAGGGCCAGACCGTCGCTGTAGGCCGTGCCCAGCGCGTACTGCGCCTCCGCGTCGCCGGCCTCGGCCAAGCCGCGAAGCTCGGGCATCGCCGTCCCGTAGTCGCCTTTCAGATAGGCCTGCCAAGCCGCGGCGACATCGGCCCGGCCAGCGGCCGGCAGCGCCAACAGGAAGATCAGGATCAGGGTCGAACAACGCCACATCTTGCCTCTCCTCCGCTTCGGCAAGGACTCCGATCAGGCATCCACGCTAGGGCTGGGGCGGCGGGACTCAAATGATCTGAGTCAATCGGATCCGCGCTCGAAAACGGGAGACCTTTCAGAAAGAAAAATGCCCTCCGCGTTCGGGCGCTAACCTGATGCGGAGGGCAGAGTCACCGGGTGTAAACCGCTTGGAAGGTCGTGTCGTCAGTTCGAATCCAGGCTCTTGATGTAGGCGATGAGGGACTCGATCTCGAAGCGGCTGAGATCGAAGTCCGGCATGGGAGGATGCGGCGCCCAGAGCCAGCCGCGCAGGCGCTCCTCGGTGTAGGCCGGATCCTCCGCCATCTTCGGGAAGGGCGGGGCTGCGTCGGTGGTGGTTGGCGCGACACCGGGCGCCACCATGTGGCAGGAGCTGCACCATTCCCTTGCCAGCGCCCGGCCTTCCTCCAGGTCCGAGGCGGCGGCGGCGGCGCGCAGCGGTGCGATGACCAGCAGGGCGGCGATCGCGGCGGCGAGACTCAGTTCAACAGGATTGCTTTTCACGCAGCGTGCACTCCTTGAATTCAAAGGCATCGGCACTCCTCATCCGAATCGCGTCGAAGGTGCGCTGATCGACGCAGTGAACCTTGGCCATGATCATCAGGTCGCCGTCGACCTCGCGCTCGACGACCTGGCTCATGTAGGCGACTTCGCAGCCGTGCTCGAACTCGATGTCGGCGCTCAAGATGCGCTGCCACCCGTTCTCCTCCGCCAGGCTCGGCGCCGCGACGCCGATCGCCAGGGTCGCGACGGCCAGCCCGGGGACCAGGGCGGTCATGAAGTTGCTCTGCCTCACGGCCGTTAACCTCTCTTGAGGACAGGTGTTTCTCGGATTGCAGTCTCCCCCGTCACCGCCTGGCCCGCATTGATTCAAGTCAAGCAGTGGGGCTCACGCACCCGCCAAGCGCCCGGGCAGGCGAAAGCTGGCCACCATGGGGGCATGGAAGGACTCCGGGCTGTGGCTGCCGGTCGCGTAGGCGACCAGTTCGTCGCCCAGGGCCTCGTTGTGGACCTCGATGGCCTGGTGGAAAGCCAGCAGCGCCCGGCTGACCAGCATGTGGTCCAGCATCAGCCGCCGGCCCTGGTGCAGCACCGAGAAGCGTTGCGACTCCGGCAGGGCGCGCTCCAGGGGCACCAGGCTGCGGCTCGCCAGGGCGCCGTTGCCGGTGTCCTCCAGATCGCCCCGGACGATGCGCAGCGGGGTTTCCTGGGCTTCGGCATTGAAGTCCCCGCAGACCGCGATCAGCGCGTCGGGCTCGGCATCGAAGAGCTGGTCGACGAGGCGCCTGGCCTCCAGCGCCTGGCCGCAGCGCTTGAGGCTGGCCAGGAAGAAGCCTTCGGCCCAGGCCGGGACGGACTTCCAGGCGAAGGCGCCGACCTTCTGCCCGGCGATGGGCGCGGCCAGGGGCGCGCGCAGGTGCAGGTTGACCACCTGCAGGCGCCGCCCGTCGGGGAGGCCGACGGTGGCCTGCAGGATCGGCCGGTCCCAAAGGACCGGCCCGGCCTCGGGCTGGGCCGGCTCCGCGGTCACCGGACGGTAGCTGGCCGGCGGGACCAGATCGTGGTGCAGCTGCCGGCTGGCCGCGATGGGCCAGCGCGACAGGATGACGAGGTTGTGCTTGTCGGCCGGCTCGCCGCTGTCCCGGCGCCCGCTGCCCGCCCGGTGAAAGCCGGCGTAGGCCGTGCCCTCAAGCAGCCGATCCAGGGCCCGCAGGCGGCGCGGCTGTCCCTTGCGTTCGCGCTGGGCGTTGACCTCCTGCAGGCAGAGCACGTCGGCGTCCAGCCGCTGGAGCTGCGGCCGCAGCACGGCGATCCGCTCGGCGAAAGGCGGCCCCCGCCCCGGCTCGTCGTCGAGGTTCTCCAGGTTGAAGCTTGCCAGGCGCATCGCGTTTCCGACCTCTTGGAGCTAGCGATCGGCGGCGGCCCGGGGCGCCGAAGGTCCCTGCGGCAGGAGTTCGGCCTCCCGGGTCTGATCGATCAGCTGGTTGACCGCATCGCGCGGGATGCCGGTCGCCTGCAGCACCTGGCCGGCCAGCTGCAGGCTGGATTCGACGGTCTCCGGAACCACTATGGTCGCGCCCCGGTCCAGCAGGTTGGCCGCATGGGCACGGTCGCGGGCGCGCACGAAGGTCCGGACCTCGGGCCAGACGTTCCGGATGATCGCCAGCAGCTGTCCGGCGGCCCGGGAATCGTCCAGGGTGATGACCACCGAAGCGGCCCGGTCGGCACCGACCCGCGCCAGGACGTCGCGGCGGCAGGCGTTGCCGTAGTGGACCGGCTGGCCCCGCTCGCGACTGGCCAGGACCCTGGCCGGGTCCAGATCCAGCGCCACGTAGGCGACCCTCTGGGCGTCGAGCAGGCGGGCCACGGTCTGACCGACCCGCCCGTAGCCGGCGATGATCACATGGTCGCTCAGATCCTCGACGCCCGTGGCGAGGTGATCGGAGGCGCGCGCCGACTCCCGGGCCGCCAGGATCTCCGCCAGGCGGCGCGCCAGTTCGGCGACCAGGGGGGTGGCCACCATGGTCAGACCGGCGACAATGACCATGAACTGCGCGACCTCCGGAAGGATCAGGCCGGCGATCATCGCCGCCCCGACGATCACGAAGGCGAATTCCCCGCCCTGCGCCAGCAGCAGGCCGCTGCGCAGGGCGACCGAGGGCGGCAGGCGAAAGGCCAGGGCCAGGCCGCCGGCGATCACGGCCTTGAGCAGGATCAGCCCGAGCACGGAGGCCACGACCCAGAACGCGCGATCGGCCACCGCGGCGAAGTCGATCGCCATGCCGACGGAGATGAAGAACAGGCCCAGCAGCAGCCCCTTGAAGGGCTGGATGTCGCTTTCGATCTGATGGCGGAACTCGGTCTCTGCGAGCAGCAGGCCGGCCAGAAAGGCGCCGCTGGCCATGGAGAGCCCGGCCTGGTCGGTCGCCCAGGCGGTGCCGATGATCACCAGCAGGGTCATCGCCATGAAGAGCTCCGGACTGTTCCGCCCGGCGACCAGGCGGAACAGCGGCCGCAGGAACAGGCGCCCCAGCAGCACGATCACCAAGAGCGCCAGCCCGGCGCGGCCGAGCGCCATCAGCAGGCCGACCATCAGCGGTTCCGCACCGTCCTGCCCCTGGCTCTGGCCGAAGATGGTGACCATGAAGAGGATCGGCACCACGGCCAGGTCCTGGAACAGCAGGACCGCGAAGGTCGGCCGTCCGACCGGCGAGCCGAGCTCGCCGCGTTCGATCAGCAGCTGGGTCACGAAGGCCGTCGAGGACAGCGCCAGCGCCGCCCCCACGAGGATCGCGGCCACCGGCTGGTTGCCCCAGGCCCAGGCCGCCAGCGCGATGACCACGGCGGTGATCAGGACCTGCAGGACGCCGAGGCCGAAGACGTAGCGGCGCAGCGACCAGAGCCGCTCGACGGAAAGCTCGAGCCCGATGGTGAACAGCAGAAAGACCACGCCCAGCTCGGCGAGGCGGCGCACGCCCTCGGCGTCCTCGACGACCGCCAGACCGAAAGGCCCGACGACGGCCCCGATGGCCAGGTAGACCAGGATCGGGCTGGTCCCCAGGCGCTGGAAGACGGGCACCAGGAACACGCTGGCCAGGAGAAAGACCAGGACCTCGCGCAGATAGGGGATCTCGTGACCCTCGGTCATTCTGTGCCTGTTGCCTGGTTTCGCACGGGGTCCAGGTTCGCGGCCCCGCGCGCGAGAGGATCGACCCGACCGGCCCTTGCCTTCGCGGCGCCCGGCCCAAGCCTATTCGGGAAGCGGCACCACCGAGGCGATGCGAAAGGTCCTGAGCTCGCCGTCGTGCTCGCGGATCGAGACGTACTCGCCCGGCGCGAAGACATGGCTCTCGAAGCGGTAGCCGGCCTCGTCCTCGTCCGGATCGCCGTCGATGTCGTAGTGGAAGGCCCAGGTCCGGCCACGGGTGTGGATCAGGTGGCCGTGCTCGTCGTCCTCGCCAACCCAGAAGCGAAGAACCCTGCAGCGCTCGCGATGCTTGCGCCATCCCTCGACGTCGATGTGGCCGTCTTCGCCCAGGGGCGCGACGAACTCGTAACCGCGCTCGGCGCTGCCGTCCGGAAAGTCACGGTCGCGCGCCAGGGTCAGGCGAATCAGCTTCAGGATCATCTTGGAACTCCCAGGGGCCTTCGAAACAGGTGTCACTCCGCGCCCTATCCAGACCGGCAGGATTCTAGATTGCCGCTTTTCCGGCCGGCTTTTCCACCTTGTTGTGCAACGGATGGGTCTGCACGAAATGCCGCAGGACCAGGCGCAGCTTCATGGCGTGGTCCCAGTCCTCGCGGCCGCGCGCCGCCTCGATGTCCTCGAGGATCATGCGCTTGAGCAGGGGCACGCCTTCCGGGGAATGAACGAGATAGTTGCCGAGCTCGGCCGCGATCATCGCCGGCAGATGCTCGTGCTCCATGATGGCCTCGATCTCCTCCTCGGTCAGGTCCGACAGAGCCACGCAGTCCTCATAGGTCAACATCTCGTCCTTCCTCTCCCGCGCTCGATCGGCGGGACCTCGAGCCGTCTCAATGCGCCATCAGGATCGGCAACGACGCCTGCTCCAGCACGCTGCGGGTCGCGCCGCCGAGCACCAGTTCGCGCAGTCGGCTGTGCCCGTAGCCGCCCATGACCAGCAGATCGGCACCCAGCTCACCCGCCGAGGCCAGCAGGCGCTCGCCGACCTCGGCATCGCCGAGCTTCACCAGATGGGTCTCGGCGGCGACGCCGTGGCGGGCCAGGTAGGTTGCCAGCTCGACCGGGCTGGCCTCCCAGCCGTCCTGCAGCACCGTGATGACCGACACCCGCTCGGCCTTGGCGAGGAAGGGACGCGCCGACCAGACGGCGCGGGCGGCCTCCCGGGTGCCGTTCCAGGCCAGGGCCAGGTGACTCGGCGCTGCGGCCGAGGCCTTCGGCGGCGCCACCAGCAGCGGCCGCCCGGTATCGAAGAGCGCGGCCTCCAAGGTGGCGATTCCACCCGCCGCGCCCTCGCCTTCGGGGCGCGCCACGACGGTCAGGTCGAACAGCCGGCCGCGCACCGCGGTCTCGGTGGCCTCCCGCCCGGTGATGTCGGTCCAGGCCACGGCGAAGCGGCCGGCCTCCGGCTCCTGATCGGCGCCGATCACCGGCAGGCCTTCCGCCGCGCTTAGGTCCTTGAAGACCCGCTCGGCTTCCTTGGCCCGCTGTTCGGCGCCCTGCCGCGTGCTTTCCATGATCTGGCCGATCGCGGCGCCCGACATGCCCTCGGCGACCACCGGTATGACCGTCTCCGGATCGACCCGGACGTGCAAGGCCTCAACATAGGCGTCGAAGGCGCGCCCCATCTGGGTCGCCGTCACCAGGGCCCCCTCGCTGCCGGACCCACCGTCGATCAGTGCCAGGATTGCCGCGATGGTCATCTGAGTCCCCTTACTCGCCAGTCATTTCCCAATTTCAAGGCTTCCATCCGCGGAGGGCGCGGTCATTGACCTGAGTCAACTGTGGGCGGCGGTCGCCGCCATCCGTTGACGCAGATCATAGTGGCCGTCCAGCCGCGGTTCCAGACTGCCACCCATCGAGTTCGCCCAAGCCAACGACGGAGCTGCAACTATGGCGAAGCACAGAGACAAGGTAGAGGTGAAGAGATCCCAGGAGCTTGAGAAAAAGGCCGCAGCCCCCGCGCTGCGGGGCACGGGCTATCCTATCTGGAGCCTGCGCGAAGACATCGACCGCGTGTTCGACAGCTACTTTCGAGGCTGGCCCGGCCTGTCCGGATTCGAGTTCGGCTTCCCGCCCGGCTCGGCGCCGATGGACGTCAGTCCGAAGGTCGATGTCGGCGAGACCGACACCGCCTACGAGATCGCGGTCGAATTGCCGGGACTGGACGACGAGGATGTCGAAGTCTCCCTGCGCGACGACCTCTTGACGATCTCCGGCGAGAAGAAGACCGAGCGCGAGGAGAAGAAAAAGGACTTCTTCCTCAGCGAGCGGCGCTACGGCGCCTTCAAGCGGTCCTTCCGGCTGCCCGCCGAGGTCGAAGCCGACAAGATCAAGGCCGAGATGGACAGGGGCGTCTTGTCGATCACCCTGCCGAAGTCGGCCTCCACCAAAAGCAAGCAACAGAAAATCGAGATCGCAGCGAAGAAGAAGTAGCGGAAGAAAGGCCGGCAGCGCCTAAGCAAGGCGCCGCGCCGGGCACGACTCAACCAAACCCCACGAGGCACACTACGATGACTGCCGCAAAGAAGATGACCCCCCCCAGACGAAAAAGCGAAAGCGTCGCGCGCGAGGCGACGGCCAAGGCGACGAGCGATGCGCCTTCCGGCGCCGCAGCTTTCGACTTCGGAGAATTCGCAAGGTCGAACCAGGACGCCGTCCAGACCCTGTTCGCGGCGAACCAGGCCATGGTCAACGGCTGGACCGCACTCAACCAGGAGATCATGGCCTTCACCGATCACCGCTTGCGCGAGGAGTTCGGCCGCACGGAGTCCCTGTTCGGCTGCAGCGGCCCGGAGGAGGCGCTGCAGCTGCAGGCCAGCTTCGTCCAGGCGGCGGGCGAGGACTACCTGCGCGAAGCCCAGAAGCTGATGGGCATGATGATGGACATCTCGCGCGACTGCTGGGCACCGGTCGAGGAACGCACCCGCGAGGCCATGAAAGCCTTCAGCCAGCGCTGAAGAAACGGGATCGAGCATCGCAGATTGAGTTCAATCGAGCGGTGCTCGATGTCCTTCTGCGCCGTCGCAGCCCAGCCTTCGCCAGCGGAAAACCGGGGTTCGACCCGACGTGAGCCGTTTCCGGCTCCCGCACCACCGTGCCGCCGCGGGTTTTGACCTGCGCGCAGCCGCCCCATAGAGTCCGCGCATTCGCCATTCGCTGGGGCATGACATGACCTCGTCCGAGACGGGCGCAGCGCAGCCGGACGCCTCGACCCTCGGCGCCTTGAGGGAAGCGGGACTTGTCGGAGATCCGGACTCCGCCACCTTCGAGCCGCTGACGGGCGGTGTCTCCTCGGGCATCTGGAAGGTGGTGACGCCCGGGCAGACCTTCTGCGTGAAACGCGCCCTGCCGCGCCTCAGGGTCGCGGCGGAGTGGCACGCCCCGGTCGAGCGCAACCGCTTCGAGGTGGCGTGGTACGAGGTCGCGGGCGCCGCGGTGCCGGGCGCCGCGCCGCCGGTGCTCCACCACGACGCGGAGGCGATGCTCTTCGCGATGGCCTACCTGGACCCGGCGCGCCACCGCCTCTGGAAGAGCGAGCTGCGCGACGGCCGCGCCGACCCCGCCTTCGCGGCCGAGGTCGGGCGCCGCCTGGCGGCGATCCACGCCGCCACGGCCGGCGACGACGAGGTCGCCCGGCGCTTCCCGCGCGACGACATCTTCCACGCCATCCGCCTGGAGCCCTACCTCGAGGCGACCGCCGCGCGCCACCCCGACCTGCGCGATGAGCTGTTCGGGCTGAGCGCGCGCACCGCCGCCAGCCGCCTGGTGATGATCCACGGCGACGTCAGCCCCAAGAACATCCTCGCCGGGCCGCAGGGACCGGTGTTCCTGGACGCCGAGTGCGCCTGCATGGGCGACCCGGCCTTCGACCTCGCGTTCTGCGTCAACCACCTGCTGCTCAAGTCCCTGTGGACCCCCGCGGCGCGCGACGGCTTCAACGCCTGCTTCACGGCGATGGCCGAGAGCTACCTGACCGGGGTCGCGTGGGAGCCGGTGGCCGAGCTCGAGGCGCGCGCCGCAGGCCTCCTGGCCGGGCTGTTCCTGGCGCGGATCGACGGCAAGTCGCCGGTCGAGTACGTCACCGCGGAGGCCGACCGGGCGCGGGTGCGCCGCTGCGCCCGGCGCCTGCTCTCTGCGCCCGCGACCACCCTGGAGGCGGTGCGCGCGGCCTGGAACAGGGAACTCGAACCATGAACGACAGCATCCTGGCCGTCCGGGGGCGCCGGGTCTGGGACTCGCGCGGCCGCCCGACCGTCGAGACCGAGGTGCGGCTCGCCGGGGGCGCCGTCGGCCGGGCCATCGCGCCCGCGGGGGCGTCGACCGGCAGCGCCGAGGCGCTCGACCGGCGCGACGGCGGCGAGACCTTCGGCGGCTTCGACGTGCGCGGCGCCGTGGCCGCGGTCGACGGCGAGCTCGCCGCGCTCCTGTCCGGGCGCCCGGCCGCCGACCAGGCCGGAATCGACGCGGCCATGGTCGAGCTCGACGGCACGCCCAACCGGGCGCGCCTCGGCGGCAACGCGCTGGTCGCGACCTCGATGGCGGTGGCGCAGGCCGCGGCCGCCGCGCGCGGTCTGCCGCTCTGGCGCCATCTCGCCGGCGAGGCCGGCGACCTGCACCTGCCGCTGCCCGAGATCCAGGTCTTCGGCGGCGGCGCCCACGCCGGGCGCCGCGTCGACGTGCAGGACTTCATGGTGATCGCGGTCGGCGCCGCCGACTACGCGCAGGCGCTCGACTGGACCGCCGAGGTCTATCGCGCCGCGGGCGAGCTGATGGCCGAAGCCGGCCGCCTGCAGGGCGTCGCCGACGAGGGCGGCTACTGGCCGGCCTTCGCCAGCAACGAGGAGGCACTCGACTACCTGCTGCGCGCCATCGAGCGGGCGGGCCGGCGGCCCGGCGAGGAGGTGGCGATCTCGCTCGACATCGCCGCCACCGACTTCGGGCGCGGCGGGCGCTACCGCCTGGCGCGCGACGGCCGCGCGGTGGACTCCGACGCGCTCGCCGAGATGCTCCTGGGCTGGCTCGCGCGCTACCCGATCGTCGCGATCGAGGACCCGCTCGGCGAGGACGACGGCGAGGCGCTGGCCCGCTTCACCGCCGCGGCCGGCCCGCGGGTCGAGGTCGTGGCCGACGACTTCATCTGCACCGACGCGCAACGCATCCGCGACGGCGCGGCCCTGGGCGCCTGCAACACCGCGCTGATCAAGCCCAACCAGGCGGGCACCCTCAGCGAGACGCGGGCGGCCCTCGACGCGGCCCGCGCCGCCGGCTGGGAGGCGATCGTCTCGGCACGCTCCGGCGAGAGCGAGGACGTCACCATCGTCCACCTCGCCGTCGGCTGGCGCGCCAAGCAGCTCAAGGTCGGCTCCTTCGCGCGCTCCGAGCGCATGGCCAAGTGGAACGAGGGCTTGCGCATCGCCGAGGCGCTGGGGGAGGCGGGCGGGCCTTTGCCGCCGAGAGCGGCCTTCCCCTGGGGGCGCTGAGGGCTCGCCGCCGAGAGACCGTGGCGGGAGCTAGTAGCCGCCGGCGAGGTCTTCGAGCGTCTCCATATCGCGGAGGTCGACCTGGCCGCTCGGCAGGAGCGCGATCGTGCCCTGGCCCTTGAGCTGGGTCATGACGCGGCTCACCGTCTCGGTGGTCAGGCCGAGGTAGTCGCCGATGTCCGCGCGCGTCATCGGAAGCCGGACCGGGTTTCTGGGCTGCCCCCGGCGTTCCGCGCTCTGGGACAGCTTGATCAGGAAGGAGGCGAGCCGCTCCTTGGCGGTCTTGCGGCCGAGGAGCAGCATCTGTTCCTGGGCCACCGCGAGCTCGTGGCTGGCGACGCCCAGGAGCCGCTTCTCGAGCTGGGGAAAGCGCTCCATCGCCGCTTCCAGCTTGCCGCGCTGGAAGCGGCAGAGGGTTGCCGGAGACACCGCCTCGGCGCTGAAGGCGTAGTAATCCTGGTTGGCGAGCCCGAGGAAGTCACCGGCGAAAAGAAAGCCGGTCACCTGCCGCCGGCCGTCGGGCAGCAGCTTGTAGACCTTCACGCAGCCCGCGGTGACGTTGAAGACGAAGTCCGCCCGCTCGCCCTCGTCGAACAGCGGCTGGCCCGCTTCCAGCTCGACGTTCTGGACGATGTCGGCCAGCTGCTGGAGCTCGGCGCCGTCCAAGGCGGCGCAGACGGTCAGGTGCCGGACGTTGCAGGCCGCACAGGGCGACGTCGAAGGCTGCGGCCGGCTCTTGGCTTCCGCCAGCCGCCGGTTCCGGACGTCGAAAGGCGAATGATTCGACTGCTCCATGACCTACTCCCCATGACCCACAATACTTTGGCCGCGAAGCCAGTGGACTGCAAGCCACGGCTGAGTCGGCATCGAGCCGGGCCCGTTGACCTATGTCAATGCCTGATCGCCCGGCCGGGCCCTAGCCTGCCGCCAGTTGAACAGGAACACGGCTCACCCATGGCAGACTTGAAGATCCAGGCCCTGGAGACCGAGCGGGTGGCGCAGTGCTTCCCCCTGGTGCATCTGACGGCGCCCAACATGACCGCCAGCGCATGGCAGGACTTCGCCGAGGGCCATATGGCCCTGGGCAATCCGGAGCCGAACGGCATCCTGGTCGCCGAGAAGCCTGGCGGCTGCATCCTCGGTCTGGCAGTCTACAGCCTCGACAGGGATCCGATCCAGGGTCGCACCCTACTGGTCAAGAACCTCATCGCCCACGACTACTTCGCTTCGGGCCGGCGGCAGGTCGAGCACGCCCTGATCACGGCGATCGAGGCCCTGGCCCGCGGCAAGGATTGCCGCGCCGTCCACGTCATCATGCCGACCGCGAGCGTTCAGCTCTTTCCAAGCGGCCTCCACGATGCCCTGGAATCCGAGGGCCACAAGCTCTCCGGTCTCAGCTATTGCAAGCCCCTGCCCCCGATGGACCGGTCCTTCCACGGCTAGCGGCCAGGGCTGGGCAAGCACCGTGGAACGCAAAGAACACTTCAACTTCTGGTACTTCGTGATCGCCTTCCTGGCGGTGCTTCTGCTGCAGAACTGGCTGACGGGACTGCAGCAGGTCGAGACCATTCCCTACAGCAGGTTCCAGGCCCTGCTGCGCGACGGCAAGATCGCCGAGATCCAGATCGCCGAGGACCACATCCGCGGCCGGCTGCACAGCCCCCTGCCCGACGGCCGGGACCAGATCTACACCGTGCGGGTCGACAACGACCTCGCCCGCGACCTGGAGACCTACGGCATCACCTATACCGGCGTGGTCAAGAACACCTTCCTCGCCACCCTGCTGTCCTGGACCGTCCCGGTCCTGATCTTCGTCGTCGCCTGGCTCTACATCTTCCGGCGCATGGCCGAGAAGCAGGGCATGGGCGGCTTCCTGTCGATCGGCCGCAGCAAGGCCAAGATCTACATGGAGAAGGAGGTCGGCGTGACCTTCGACGACGTCGCCGGCGTCGACGAGGCCAAGGAGGAGCTGCAGGAGATCGTCCGCTTCCTCCAGGAACCGCAGGCCTGGGGCCGGCTCGGCGCGCGGATTCCCAAGGGCGTCCTGCTGGTCGGTCCGCCCGGCTGCGGCAAGACCCTGCTGGCGCGGGCGGTGGCGGGCGAGGCCGCGGTACCCTTCTTCTCGATCAGCGGCTCCGAGTTCGTCGAGATGTTCGTCGGGGTCGGGGCCGCCCGGGTCCGCGACCTCTTCGAGCAGGCCCGGAAGTCGGCGCCCTGCATCATCTTCATCGACGAGTTGGACGCCCTGGGGCGGGCCCGGGGCCTGTCGCCGGTCGGCGGTGGCAGCGACGAGAAGGAACAGACGCTGAACCAGCTCCTGGCCGAGCTGGACGGCTTCGACCCTTCCTCGGGCGTGGTCCTGCTCTCGGCCACCAACCGGCCGGAGATCCTGGACACCGCGCTGCTGCGGCCGGGCCGCTTCGACCGGCAGATCCTGGTCGACCGGCCCGACAAGCGCGGCCGGGTGGCGATCCTCGACGTGCACCTGCGCAACGTCCGCTTGGGCGACGACATCGACGCCGAGAAGATCGCCGAACTGACCGCCGGCTTCAGCGGCGCCGACCTCGCCAACCTGGTCAACGAGTCGGCGATCCTGGCGACGCGGCGCGGCGGCGAGGCCGTGACCATGGACGACGTGGTACGCGCCATCGAGCGCATCGTCGCCGGCCTGGAGAAGAAGAACCGCCTGCTCAATCCGCGGGAGCGGGAGATCGTCGCCTTCCACGAGACCGGCCACGCCCTGGTCGCCATGGCCCTGCCCGGCAGCGACGAGGTCCACAAGATCTCGATCATCCCGCGCGGCATCGGCGCCCTGGGCTACACCATCCAGCGGCCGACCGAGGACCGCTACCTGATGACCCGGGCCGAGCTGGAGAACAAGATGGCGGTGCTGCTGGGCGGCCGTGCCGCCGAGATGCTGGTCTTCAGCGAGCTCTCCACCGGCGCCGCCGACGACCTGAACCGTGCGACCGAGGTGGCGCGCTCCATGGTCATGCGCTACGGCATGGACGAGACCCTCGGCCAGGCGGTCTATGCCGAGGACAGGCCGCAGTTCCTGGACAACCTGCAGCGCGGGCTGCCGGGCTTGACGCAGAACGCCACCCACAGCCAGGAGACCGCGCGTGAGATCGACTGCGCGGTCAGAGCCTTGCTCGACCAGGCCTTCGAGAAGGCGACCAAGATCCTCGAACGGCATCGCAAGGTCCTGGACGACACCGCCCGCCGCCTCCTCGAAAAGGAGACCCTCTCGGGCGAAGAGCTGCCCAAGATCCCGCCGACACCCCAAGCCGGCCACGAGGCGGCTTAGAGCGCCCGCGTTCACTTGAACGCAGGAGCCACCACACCAGCCCTGACCCAGATCAACACGACCGCCGGGCGGCGCGCCTAGTCTGCTTCGAGGGAACCCTCGAACCTTCAGGAGGCAGCGATGAAGGCGACTCGAACCTGGATAGTGGTCGCCGACGGCGCGATGGCGCGGCTCTTCGAGAACACCGGTCCCGGCAAGGGCATGGCACCCGTGACCGACGGCGAGATGCACGGAAGCCATGCCGCGACCCGGGAAATCGGAAGCGAACGCCCGGGCCGGGTGCACGACCGCATGGGGCCGGGACGCCACGCCATGGCGCCGCGCGCCGACTGGCACGAACAGCAGAAGCAGGACTTCCTCAAGGCCGTGGCCGCGCGCCTGGACGCCGCCGCCGGCACGGCCTTCGACCGCCTGGTCCTGGTGGCACCGGCCAAGGCCCTGGGCGAGCTCCGCAGGGCGCTGGGCCGCGAGGCCGCCGCCCGGGTCGAGGGCGAGATCCCGAAGGACCTGACCAAGGTCGCCGTCCGCGAGCTGCCGGAGCATCTCGGCGACCTGGTCGCACTCTAGCGCACTTCCCGATCAGACGCGTTCGCGTCTGGCCGGGAGTAGTGCGCTAACACTTTGACGTTAGGGCGTTACATCCGGCCAGATTGATCGCGAAGCGATTCAATCTGATCGGATAACGCCCTCGTGTGATGGTTCCGGAGACATCGCTGCCGAGAGGCGGACGAGGCGCGTCGATCTCCGCAAGGCCAGACCCTGGCCGAAGGTCAGGGCCTATGACACATAGTATAAATAAAACAACTTATAGAAGTGCCGCCTTCCGCTCCGTCACCGTCCAGCGACATCTATTTGTCATTTCTGGGACTCTTGTTTAGCGCAGCGCCTCGGGCTAATCGTAGCGCCGCGCTGTCCTGGAGCAGGGAGTTCCCAGATGAGGTTGCTTGAGAGGTCGAAGGTCAGGGACATGGCGGTGTTCCTGGCCTGTTTCGTTGCGCTCGGGAGTACGGGCGCCGCGATGGCGCAATCATCCCCCGACTCCACGAAGCTGCAGACGGCGCAATCGTCCCCCGGCTCCGCGAAGTTCCAGAAGGAAAGCGCCGCCGCCAACGCCAACACGGTCACGATCATGGCCGCGGGCCGGTCGGGCACCTACATCAAGCTGGTCGAGGACCTGCAGAACGTCCTCGACGACACCCAAGGCAACGACCTGCGCATCCTGCCGGTGATCGGCCGCGGCGGGGCACAGAACATGCGCGACATCCTGATGCTGAAGGGCGTCGACATGGGGCTGACCGAGTCGGGCTACTTCGCCTACTTCAAGAATCGGGATTCGCAGCTCTACGGCAACGTCGACCGGGTGATCCACTACATCGCCAAGCTCTACAACGCCGAGTTCCACGTAATGGCCCGCAAGGACATCCGGAGCATCGACCAGCTCCGCGGCAAGAAGGTCAATTTCTGGAAGCCCCTGAGCGCGACGGACATCGGCAGCCAGACGGTGTTCCGGATCCTCGGCATCGACGTCGAACCGGTCTACCTGGACCAGGAGCTGGCCACCTTCAAGCTGAAGAACGGCGAGATCGCCGCCATGGCCCGCATGGCCGGGTCGCCGCTGCCGGCCTTCACCGGCATCACGGCCGAAGACAACCTGCACTTCGTGCCGCTGACCGATCCCCAGAACCCCAACCCCAACTACCAGAAGCTTCTCGAGGTCTACCTGCCCGCGACCCTGAAAAGCGACGCCTATCCGGCGGTGATTGAGAAGGGACGGACGGTCCAGACGGTCGCCACCAGTGTCGTGCTCGCCACCTATGCCTGGCCGAAGGGGACCGAGCGCTACCGGCGCGTGGCCCGCTTCGTGACGCGCTTCTTCGACAACTTCGAGAAGCTGCGTCAGGAGCCGCGAAACCCGAAGTGGCGATCCATAAACCTGGCCGCCGAGGTCCCGGGCTGGACCCGGTTCGCTGCGGCCGAGGAATGGCTGGCGACCAACAGCAATGCGCCGGCCAGCGAGCTGAAGACCGCCTTCAACCGCTTCCTGTCGACGTTCCAGCAGTCCACGGGCGTGCGGAACATCTCCGATCAGCAGAGGGAGCAGCTCTTCG
>JAAUYG010083018.1_pt1 | contig 15553 bp, 8 predicted proteins | sample 7278091 | NCBI WGS metagenome assembly JAAUYG01 (sample SAMN14350201, study PRJNA611818) | marine sediment metagenome | isolation source: surface marine sediment (0.6m) | place: French Polynesia: Moorea | collected 2018-08 | reverse complement strand
TCCGGACCCTTCCTAAAATTTTCGTAAAAATTGGTCAGTAACTTTTTGCGTAATCTTGATGACGGACACACACACAGACAAACAAACTAACCGAAGCAAAAACATAACCTCCTTGACGGAGGTAAATATATTTTGGGCGATAGTATGTCCTACAGCTTCAGCCACAGCTGGCTATCAAAATCTAATACAATATAACAAAAACTGGTTGGAAGTGTGCCCTGAACCCGACAAACCAACCCACCATTTTATATTTACATGTGTTGTGGTCTAAAATCCAACCCACCATAGATTTCATATTTATTATGGTCTATACATTTTTTCAGGGTTTCTGGTTTTCACGGATTGACGCAGTTTAACTTGTACACCAAGAAAAAAATCAATCTGGCTTTGTGTAATGATGGGCAGGTGGAAATAAAATGATGTTCTGACCATGAAAACACTCAGGTCTACTATAAATTCCCCAGCATTCTAAAGGCGTATGTGACACCGCACTCAATTAATTACTACTTTGAAGTGGTCTTACCGTTCCATTGACGTAGTAGCGCGCCAACAGTAAATATGGCATATTGAATAAAGTAGAGTACAGGACTCCAGCAGTCAGCGACAGTACCAGAATAGCCGGATGGTGTATCGCTGCCATCAGAGCACACCCCAGACAAAATCCAAGCTGTCCAAGAATGTAAACCATTTTGGCACCTTCAAAGACAAATATTAGATCTGATACGATCGCATGAAATAAGACGAAATTCCGAACAATTCCTTGATAATTGTTTTACATGTATATTAACAAAATAATGCCTCGCTGCTATGTTCTAGAAAAAATGTGAAAATATGTGCAAAATCCATAGAATTTCAACTTTATGGAAATAAGTTTGAGTATTTTGTTCTTGGCAATTTGTATTCAATTTTCCCTAACGTGCATACTTACCAAATTTCATGATCAACTTTTCCATAATTAAGGCGTAGATGCAAGTTCCAAACGACATTAATGCCATGCTTAAGGATCCAACCATCACGCCTTGGGTGTAGAGGGAACGGGTTTTAGTGCCTATATCGGCTGCTGGATTACCTCCGTATATTGTTTGACCCACAAAGTCTGTAAAGAAAAGGACGTAGCAGAGTAAGGCCATGAACCCTAGGAAGTTGGTTAAACAGAGGATTACCAACGCTTTGGGCACATGAATAATGGACACTAAATATGTCTTCAAAGTGACTTTCTCTTCCTCTGCCTCATATTCATGAAGTTGTATTGGCTTATCACAACTAGAATTCGTACAGTCTCCATTTAGGGAAATCCCATTGCTAGCTAATTTCTCCTTTCCGATAGCGCCATATGATACAGTCTGTTCGTTAAATGGTCCGTTTTGATTAACCCTATCATGTCCATGTGGTTCCTTTGTCACTCTTGCAACTTCCAGAGTTTTGAATTGCTTGGAATTTCCGTTCCTCACTTTCTCCAGTGGCATTTCCTTCATTGAAAAGATTGTGGCAATTACACATAGTACACACACTAGAGCAACCACGGTGAACACTATCCTTGCATGTAGTATCAAGGAGCCATTGGCGTTACCGCCCCAGTCGATTCCACCCATGACGTAGCCGATGGTACCGCCAACCCCGCCCATTACAGTCACGATGGCCAAACCCCTAGGATGATCTTCCGGTACAGTTTGGTCCAGCAGGAAACTTCTCGCTGGTGACTGGCAAGAGTCACAATTGAAATCCAGCAGCACTAGACCCAGTGTCGTGAATACGATGCCCCAAGTATGATGTTGATACTCATTTGTTGAGCTTCTTCTCATAGGCCTGTGTGCGATGGAAGAGTTACCACTCACATGGAGACTGTGATGAAACCCACCGAGGGCACTTGCTTTATTTGGCCAAAACCATGTTGGCAGGCTCGGAACATCACGTTTGTAGAGGTCACCCAATAAAATTCCGATATCTTGAGCGTTTGGCACCAATATCAAGCCGATTATAATTCCAACATAAGCCAGCATTATAAATGGCTTCCGTCTGCCTATCTTGGAGGAGCATCTGTCGCTGCAGGAGCCGAGTATGGGAACGAAGAAAAAGCCAAGCGACGGACTGATACACCAGATCATCGTCATGTAACTGATTGGAACTCCGATCTCTAGCAGTAATGGACTGACCAACGCGGATTCTGCTGCATAGCAGAAGTCGATTCCACTAATGGCCAATCCTAGAAGGATAAACTCATACCACTTCTTCTGGCGAGTGATGTGGGAGAAGTCACCATCCGTGTCCACTAGTCTGCCGTACATCTTCTTTCTACACTTCACACACGACATTTTTCAGTCTTTACTTGTAAACTGCAGAGATATGCTAGCCCCGCACCTTTACTCTGACTGCGTGTACTATGGCAATTGTTTGAGGAATCACGGTTTGATTTCAGAAGACCAACCTTACGCCAGAAAAGACCATTAACTGTTGATCCCTGCTAGAATATAGCTTCGGGCGAGAAAAATATGTCCAGGTAAAACTAATTTTCCGTTTCTCTTCCCCCTCGCTTGAATACTACTAGGGATTTCCCAGACCTTAATCCGGGCATGCGGTTTGTGAGTTGTGTTTTCTGATTGGACAAAGTTTTACATAAAGGCTAATTGCGACCTGACCCAACCATAGCGATTGTTGCTCTGACATACGGCTGCAGTCCTTGGAACTGTAGTTATTACGGCAGCACGAGATGAGACACACCTTTGAAGCTGCTTGGAGTAATAATACTAGTGAAAGCAAATGTCTTCGTGGATGTACGACGGAAGCGGCAAAGCCACTGCTTAGTGTTCCTAGATAGGAAGTCCAACAAATGTCCGTTGCAAATAATTTTGACTGTTTTGATAGTTTGCAGTCGATCATCACCGAGTATCAGTCTATACAAAGCCAGCATTTATTACTTACGGCAATGAATGATTAAATGAAAGATCATCTGCAGAGCCGCCTAGGCTGTGTACAGTGTTTTTTGGTACTTCTGCCAATTTCAGACTTCAAAAGTTTGCTGATCAGAGAGCAAAATTGACCAGACTTACATGAGTGATTTACAGCTAGATGGAGAACACATTTTGCAGAAATGTCTTTTTTTTCTGAAAAAAAAATGCACTGATTACTACAGGGGTGATAAACTGCTGAACTACAGCTGTGCCAGTCCATAGGTGCTTTCCTGAATGTTCTGTTATTTTTACTTGGACACATATTGAAGGAATTTTTGTCCTTTGTTCTTTTGAATTTATTTACATGAAGTGGATATTATTAAATCATTTTCTTCAGCAGTATTAGTGGCCTGGTTTAATAACCCTCTCTCCTGTACCAGTACTATTACATAAATATTACTTGATCCATTCCACAATTATCTTTACGTAACCACACTCCGTAATATGGAAGGCATTAAAGCGCATTTATTTGGACAAGCAATGCCATTGTTCGGAAAGTGAGTTTTCTGGTGCATAATATTGTTCAAAGAACAGGTGCGTTAAAGTTTTAGTGGAGCACTGAAAACGAAAACTGTTTTTTTTTATTACTGTACGATTCTCTGAAACGTTTATAAAAATAACACGTGACACACCCACCCACCATCAGAAATTTCAAAACAGATACACGAGAAACAGGAAATTAATTTTGCCTGGCGTGTTGTACAGTTGTGTCAACTATTCGGTCTATTGTTGAATATGCCACCTGTAAGTGCTATTGTTGACGTAGTATTGTGGTATATTCACCTGTACGCCATTGTGTACTCACAGAATGGCTGCTTTCAACTGTATTCATATATTCTGACGAGAACCTGTACCAAGCCATGCAACCAGTGCCCGGACAAACAAGTATACAGTGAGCTTGGGTTAGTAAAAGCCCAAAGGATTGCTTCAGCATCATGTGATGTTTGTCATTCTGTAGTGATATTACCACTGTTTCATAATATTGCGTTGTATTCTCAACATGGGATGAGATAAAACGTATGGTTCTTGTTCAAATGCAGATTTAAATGTGGCACAATTATGTACATAGTTTGGGTTTTTGGTAAATGTCGTCTTCCCAATTATCTATATTTATCTATATACCTATATTTGTGAAGAGTTCTTCTGTGTCTGTTGACCAGTTTTTATTGCCCAATGCATATTGTCAATCCCGATTTTTGCATTGTGCACTGGAATCACCGTATGTATATAAATTTGATTACGTCAAGGTATTTTTTATAGATTTATAAATACCTTTCTAGTTTTTTTTCTACCCATGTAGGTTGCAGTATCGAATTTTATACATTTTGTTTTTACCACAGATTACAGGCCAGGCTATGCCTACAATGTATATCGTGACTGATGTTTGTTCTTACAAAATAAATTTCCCAACAATAAGTAAATATACCTACACTTGCTTGCCTGCCAACCCGAATGAAGCAATGATGTTCCAGAAGACCTCGTTTAGCGCTATGACTAATTATTCATGGGAAGAGAAGATACATGTAGGGACACCCGCCTTGATGTTCGGTTGAATTGTAGTCACATTTAATACAGGGATGTCATTATATTTCCGTTGTTATAGTTATTGTTATCATGGGTAACATAGCAATATAACACGTGTGTAAAAGCGCAAGGCAGAAAGTTTGATTGGAAAAATAGCAACTGCATGAGAAGTAGTAGTGTTTGAAAATTTTATTTTCTAAAAAAATGCAATTGCTTCATATAACCCTAAAATGACATTGACGAATCGCAGATCAAAAGTCCTCCAAGTAGATCAGACACTTAATCTGGATGGCTAAATTCATAGAATCGCTAACCAAAGAGCAAATGAACAGTTTGCTCTATGACTAGACATTCTGGAGATAATGAGTTTTTGTTCCCTAATGTTTCTGTGCACTGTCACAGAGAACCCATATAAAAGGTTTAGTTGCAAAATAATAAGAACTGGAGGAATAAAGTTTCGAAAATCTGATTTACTGAAAAAAGTGCATATAAATGCACCAAATGATCCCAAAAGTTTAAGCGATGTCCATGAACTTATTTGGTCCCTGGTGTAGTATTTTAGCATTCAGAGACGATAACACGTAGAATAACAATTTGAAGGAATGAGTCAGTATAATGGGACATACAATATCTCCAGAAAAAACACATATACAATACAACCAGTATACATTACATGCAACTGTGCATTACACAAAACCCTACCAATTGATTGCTAACTATTCTTTCTGACATTAACTCATAAAATATAGATAATATTTGGCATAAATTATATTCTGGCTAATTTTATATAACAATTATAGCCTATATTTACATCTTTCTTACTCAAATGATCATTCACAAATTCATCTGTATGGTAACATTGAAAATCTAACCAAATGGAAGTATGGTATTACAGTCATGAAAATAGGTTCTATTGTTCTTCTTCTGTTTACAAAAGTTAAAAACGTTTATCTTTAATGATTTTCATTTTGAATAAACGACTATTTGTTGTGTGTGTCTTTTGTAAAACTTCAACTTATTATTTAATAAAACTATTCTTTGTAATAAATATATATTTTGTAACTCTGATTCTGTTACATTAAAGGTGTTTATATACAAAATATTATATTGTGTGTTATATATGTTTTGAGATATCATTTTTTTCAGTGTGCAGTATATATTTTATTTGTGTTAGTTATTCCTGTTTCAGTTTTATAGCAACCCTTTAATACAAATCTCTTGATAATGTATGTGCCATCTTGCTCCTAAACCCATTTTATACTATGTGTTAAAATTTGTGGTCTCTCATTTTATACTAAAACGATTGCATATAAACAAAAACTGGTAGAAGCATTTTTAGAGTCGAAAATAGTTTTCCCATATTTGTATTTTCTGGTTAAACCACATAAATTGATGTGTTACTTAGTCGTTATTTAAAGGCGCTTCTTGCTTACTGAATGCTATCCATGATAAGATTGCTTCTTTATAAAATAATGAAATGCTTATTGTGAGTTCTTTTGTGTCAAAATTAGTAAGTAGAAAGCTTTCACAATTTATTTTGGCCAAAAATATGTAAATAATATCTTCTAATCAATTTGTTTATCCATACTGCTTTACATGTTTTAACATAATTCTGTAGTCATTCTGTATTGTTTGCTTATTGACTGTATTTGTCATTCTTCTGTATTTGTCTGGATTCATGCTTCATTCTGTATTTGTCTGGCTTCCAAGACCCTAGGAAGTTATAAAAGCATGTCCTTATTTCTTTTTCTACCCAGACAGGAAATGTTGTTTTACTGGTTAGGAAAGTAAGTTTAAACATTTACTAATGTTTAAAAGTATGAGAACCTTAGTAAAGAAAAGTATGAGAACCTTACCTTCAACACTTCAAGTTCATAATTCTCCATATACTGAATGTTTGCTGCAGATCTTTCAGTTTTCTTACAAAACTACATTTGATAGCAACTGATTTCTTTTTGTATGAATAGTGTACTCTAGGCCTTAAATAGGTTCTGTAGTCCATTTAAGTCATAACAAACTCCCAAAATTTCCATCGGTTTTATAACTTTTTAGACTGTCCAGGTATTCTAAACAAAGCACAAGCAAAGATCTGATTTGAGATGAAATTGTACTTGTCATCAGCATATTGTGCTAACTTAATACACATTAGCCTAATACAGTAATCCCTTCAAATGCTTCAGTTGCATTTGATAACGTTTGTAAATCTATTATGGAAAAATATTCTGAGACTGGATCTCCCTGGCTACCGGATGGATCTTCCTAAAGTAAAATAGAATGAGTAAGCACCATTATTTATTACACATCTTGAGACATTATTATAAATTATCCGAAACCATTTTCGAAAGGTGAGACGAAATTCTAATCTCTTTGCAAATTGTTCAATATAATGCCATTCTATGAAATCAAAGGCCTTTTCAAAATTGACAAATTATTCCGGGAATAGATTTCATGTCCATGTAACTGCTAATGTCTCCAATCATTCGTATAGCCTCTCTAATGTATCTTTCTTTCACATATCCTCGATTATTATGGATTATGGATGGTAAAACATGTTTTACTCTCAACATGTCTTACTCAAATTTGTCAATAGCTTGTAGCAATTTAGCAATTACATTTGTGTCCAATTTGATATAATGTTCTGCCTTTTGCAGTTTTTCTTCTGATAAAGTTATTATTGACTCCTTTTGTGATATTGATACATGCCCCTTTTCTAAGACAAATATCCCTATATAAGTTAAATAGATGGGCAACCAACGTCCCGAAATGTCTTAAAATCCCTCGCTTATGCATTAATTAGAACAACGGTGTTATATTTAAATATGTTCAAGGCTTCTTCGTATTCCTCTATTTGTTTTCTCCTTGTCACATTGTACGATTTATTTGTGTTTATTGCAGGGGTGTTTAATTGGATAAAATAACTTTTTAGAGTATTTTCTGCTTTAATTTCTCTTGACATACAGATTCTCTGATAACTGTGTATCCATATTTAGAATTTGTTTGGCATATGTTCTTGTGTTCCTGACTTCTCTTGTTAGTCTTTTACAGGCTCTTGTATGCGTAATTGCATTTTTCAACATTGAAAAAATATGGTGAACTCTTTCTCCCTCTTTATCCTTTTTTGCGTTTTGATTGCCCCACTTATTCTGATCTTCTTTTTTAAATTCAATTTTCAATTGTATGTTATGCTTAACTCCTGTTTTTCACATCACTCTTGCTTTACACTTGCTTTTTCGACTTTGATGCATAACTCTTTGACAATTGAGTTATCTTATATGTCAATAAATTTCAAAATACATTTTGTCCTGCAGGTTTTAAAGTCATCAAGCGAATCTTAAAATTTACTTGGCGATGGTTCAAATGGTTTGGCATCTTCCAATAATGAAGTATTAAACTTCCAGAAGCCTGTGACCTTTTCTCACCTGGAATTTGTTTAAACTTTAGTAAGATTGCTTAATGAACTTTATTTGCGCTTATGTAATAATGTTGGTAAAGCTCAACTACATTTGCAATTGTGAACTTGCAACTTATGAGTTGTATAATAATCTAATCTGTGCTGTATTAAAGATTATATTGATAGTTTGCAAACATTTAGCCCAGTGGATTTTGTAGCCTCCATATATCCTCGAAGTCATAATTCTCAAGAAATTTTCCTAATTTTTCTATGAATATTCATTTTATCTTCATTCTGCTTTATGCAGTAATGCTATGGGCCTAAGGGTAAATATGGGCACATTCACCCATCTAGTATGTGATCTAGTTAATAGTTCGTAGCTAATATGTTTATGTAATCTAACTGATGGTTCGTAGCAGGTGTGGAGTTTGGTGTCACATGGGTATGTACTTTAGTCATCGGGCACTGTGTTCCAGTTGTCCATTCAACAGTGCCCACCCATTGGCAATTCAGTGTTAGGACATAGGTCGCAGTATGAAGGACCAGGTAGCTGACTTTTTATTAGATTTATTTCACCAGAATGAAGCTTGGCATTTAAATTTGTGGCCTGGTGTCTGCTGTAGTTATCTACTGTAGTTTATAGTAAGTTTTCATGGTATGTATACTTGAGTTAAGGAGAGGGGACGTTATGTGGTAATTACAAATATTCTACTTGTAAGGCATTTCAGCGAACAGTCTATTATTTTTCTTATGGTATCTTTGCAGTGGTGTCGTGTTTTAGGGTAACATGTAGATATGTAATTGACAGCCAAATTGCAAATCGAAATAGTCAGCAATATAAAGCCTTTGCCGTGAATCGAAAGTCAAAAAAAAATCATTGCTAAAGAGCATCTGCAGAAAGAACATTCAATTTCCCTATTATTTCTCCTTGACAAACGGCAGTTTTCAAAAGTTTAACATTTGAAAAAAAAAAAAAATTATTTCTGAATAATGCTTATTGATTTTTGGCGTTAAATGGTACATAGCATACTGTTATCAATACCAGTAATGTTGATTGTGGTGCTACTAAAATCATGAATTTCAGACAAAAGTTCATACGAGAGTAGATGGCCGTCAAGTGTGGGGCCTTGATTTTGGACGGGTTTGCCAACACACCGATACACAAAAATAAATAAACATCGATGTTCTAAGAAATTTACCCAAATCGACAATTTACCTATGCGTGAATTAATCGTACTGTTCTTTAAATCAATTAGAAATTGAATCGATTAGAGACAAATCTTGTACTTAAAATATGTACTTTCAATATTAGGTACTGCTCGTCACTAACGAGAAGGAATCAAGTGCATGATGAGGTAGGCTACCTCAGTCTCCCAAACTCTCACCAATTAATCCGTTATGGATAGCTTATGTAATGTGTATGTTGCTGTATTACGTAATTCTCGCTGATGCATGCCCAGGCCCAGAAGATCAAGTGCAGCTGTATGCTACTGTGACTGCATGTCATTTTTGGTACTGTCATCATCGTCGAGCAAGGGTTGTTGAAGACATAAACCAATGTTTGCAAACGAGAAAGTCGTTTGCCTAGTAGTCAACATAAACAGCCCTCAGAGCCTCAAACCCTCAGCCCCTACCCAGACGCCATCAGCATCACCATCGGGTCATGAAATATCAAAACAGAAGGGGGAAGGGCAATGGGGTAGTTCTTAACTGATCCTGCTCTTTCCAGCAAATGAGTAGTTTCCCATGTTGTAAACTAAGCTAGGCCAGGTAAACTCTTCTCCTGGACCATGTGCATAATCTCAGCATCCCCTAGAACTCAGATATGAAGGCTTGGTGCATCCAGGGTGGCTAGTCACAGTCGTGTGTTAAGGTGAAGCCCTGTCACTAATGGGCATGGGACTGGGTGCGTGTGTAGTCATGTTGCTTACAAGGACAGTTGCTTACAAGGCAGACATAGTGTCCAGTAGGCCTATCCCACAGACAGACGACAGATATTCCGGTCTTGGACACAACTCTTCAAGATGGACAAGCGCAACACAGAGTGGTAAAAGTGAACAGAAAGGGCACTACATTATCATCGTTCAAGTTCTGCCAGTATGCGTTATTGGAAATATAGTTATTGCACATTTTATGAGACTTACATGTCTATATTCATAAGGTTCCATTGTCTGTTTTACAAATTCCGCAAACGTTTTAATATAGTATTCTTTAAAGATAAGCTGTAACAAATACATGTACTACCGTAATATCAAGGAGAGTTCCATCTTTCAAACAGTATGCGATTATTCGAAATCTAAAACAACAATAGATTTCCAAGAACTGATCTCTGTCACATATCTTGATAAACAACTTGCGCTGACATTATGGCCGCAAGAAAGGCTAAAATAGCAGCCGCAGCCATGATAACTATAGTACTGCCAATTGCATTAATAATGCTTCCCATGCATAACGTTAGGATGATCTGTGCAGGAAACACCATAGCAGTTATTACAGCAACATCTGTGCCCATTCCACGAACGCTTTTGACAGGGTCTAGTGGCGCCTTTCCATCCTTAAATTCCTGAAACTTGACACACCAAAATTGTATTGTAATTCATCAAAAGGAACTCCATATATTGGTAAGCAAAACTTATTTCATGACAAAAGTTTTCCCTAATGGTCAGGCTACTTCGCTAGCCTGTAATACACCATAATTTGAAATCCGTCTTAGCAGTACAGCCTGTTCTATTGCTTAAACAACAGCGCTTAAAATTTAACAAAATCTAGAAAAAAAAAAGATAAAATGTACACCATTGTCCAACAGCGTTCAACATTTAGTTATTATCTTATCCTAATCGACCAATTTAAAGTTGCACTTCAAGACGAAGGGAATGCGCTATAGTAGGACGATGGTCAGATGGTATCGAATGAAGTTGAGCATCTTAAATAAGTTATATGTATTTTCATTTGTATATGCTTTCTATATTCAAACTGTTTTAAAATTATCTTACCGTGCCATTGGCGTGGTAGCGAGCCACGAGTAAATATGGCATATTAAATAAAGTAGAGTACATGATTCCAGCGGTAAGCGAAAATACCAGAATTGCTGGATGGTGAATCACAGCCATCAGAACACACCCGAGACAAAATGCAAGTTGCCCAAGAAGATACACCATCTTGGCACCTTGAAAGAGAAAATGCCACATTTGATGTAATGTCACGTCTCTAAACAAGAAGACCAAACAAAATTCGAAAAAAAATATTGCTTCTATGGCATTCATTGTGTACATTTTGATATGGCTATGTTATTAAGGTATCAAAATTCACGAAATCTTCCCGATACGTGCAAAATCTCAAAGCAAAATTATTATGGAAACCATTAAAGATTTTCCCCTTGACAAGTGTCTTATACATATATGTTAAATACGTTACTCGTTTCCCTAGTGAATGCCATAGGAAGGTAATGTATCGTTCTAGCTGCAGCACTGATAGTGGCTAACACTCTCTTCACAATTTATTCAGTTTTATTCTAATGTGTATACTTACCAAATTTCCAGATCATTTTTTCCATCAGTAAGGCATATGCGCAAGTTCCAAATGACATTAATGCCATGCTTAAGGATCCAACCATCACGCCTTGGTTATAGAGAGAACGGCTTTTAGTGCCTAGTTCGGCTGCTGGATTACCTCCGTATATTGTTTGACCCACAAAGTCTGTGAAGAAAAGTGCGTAGCAGAGTAGGGCCATGTACCCTAAGAAGTTTGTTAAACAGAGAATTACCAGCGCTTTGGGCATTTGTATGATGGAGACTAAATATGTCTTCAACGTGACTCCCTCTTCCACCCCTGCGTATTCATCAAGCTGCATGGGCGTATCTCGAAGGGAATGTGCACAATCTGGATTTGGGGAAATCCCGTTGCTAGCTGATTTGTCATTTTCGACGATTGCGCCATATGATATAGCTTGTTCACTAAATGTCGCCGTTTGGTCCTCACTGTCGCCTCCATCTTGCCCTATGTGTGTTTTGGATTGCGTAGCATTGAGGTTCCTCAGTTTCTCTAGTGGCATTTCTTTCATGGAAAAGACTGTGGTCATTACACATATCACACACACAAAAAGAACAATGGTAAACACTATCCTTGCATGCAGTATCAGCGAGCCATTGGCGTTACCGCCCCAATCGATTCCACCCATGATGTAGCCGATGGTACCGCCAACCCCGCCCATTACAGTCACGATGGCTAAACCTTTAGGATGATCTTCGGGTACAGTTTGGTCCAGGAGGAAACTTCTCGTCGGTGACTGGCAAGAGTCACAATTGAAATCCAGCAGCACTAGACCCAGTGTCGTGAATACGATGCCCCAGGTATGATGTAAGTAATCGTCTGTTGAGTTCACTCTGTCACTATTCAGTATAGTGTAGGAATTATTGTCTTGAAGCCTATGCAATCCCCCAAGGGCACTTGCTTTATTTGGCCAAAACCATGCCGTTGACACTGCATCAGACTCTTGGTTTTCATAGACGTCACCGAATAAAAGTCCAATGTCTTGACCGTTTGGAACCAATATCAAGCCGATTATAATCCCAACATAACCTAGTATTATAAAAGGCTTCCGTCTGCCTATCTTGGAGGAACATCGGTCGCTGCAGGAGCCGAGTATTGGGACGAAGAAGAGGCCAAGCGACGGACTGATACACCAGATCATGGTCATGTAACTGACTGGAACTCCGATCTCTAGCAGAAGTGGACTGACCAGTGCTGTTTCTGCTGCATAGCAGTAGTCGATTCCACAAACGGCCAGCCCCAGAAGGATGAACTCGTACCACTTCTTCTTCCGAGTGATGTGGGAGAAATCACCATCCGTGTCCACTAGTCTGCCGTACAGGTCCTTGCTACACTCCACACAGGACATTTTCCCTTTCCAAGTCTCTGATTCTAAACTGCAAATGTGCTGGCTGCTCCCACAATTTTGCAGTGCCAGTGTGCTATGGCAATTGTTGGGAGAATCATTATTCGTAGGTTCAGCAGGTCGTTCTGTCAACCGAGAGGTCTACTGACTATTGACTCTCGTTGAAACGAGATGACAAATATACAGCTGCAACAACTTTCCGGTCTATCGTTGAATACGTCGCCCTCTGTGTATGCTATTGTTCGTGTAGTATTGTGGCAAATCACCTTTTGTCAGTCGCTTTCATCAGAGACGTACAACCATCAGCAATATTAATATCCACCGACGACAGTCAATAACCTACCCTCACCCAGTTCTGAGCCTATATACATGTAGTTGCTTGAACCAGTAAAAACTCTTTTAAGATTATGCTACCTTTTAAAACTTCATTAATTTTGTTCACAGGATGACAACCTTTTTTTACTACGCATCTACTTTACCGTAACATATTTATTTCAGTCGCGGTATATACTTCTTAAACCTCGCCAGCTCTGCTGAGCAGAGTTTCTTGTGATCCTCCTGTGTACGTCTGTGTGTGTATTGGACCAGTTAACTTCATTTTCGGTAGGAGCCTGACCTGTGACTCAGGGATGAAGTGATTCGATTTTGAGAAATATTCACTCCAGGATAAGGGTGGTGTGGAGGTTACGACATTGATAAGAGATAGGAGGAAAATTTTCAAATGTTTATCCAAATGCTTATATCACAGGCTCTTATTCAACATTTATGTGACAGTATATTATGGAACAGCATGTATTCTTGTACCCAAAGACCAACAAGCATCGCTAAAGTGATGCGCATGGCGAAGAAGCTCAAAGGAAAACCTCGTGTACCATCAAACGATGGTGTTGACACAGTTGCGGTCACATCGTGAATATTGTCCAGAATGTTCAGAACAGCCCTAATAATAAAAGGCACTGCTCAGTAGCCGGTATGACCACCCCGAGCCTGTGTGCACACCCGACACCGTTTCTAGGCATGCTCCGGATCAGCCTGTGAATGGATCCCTGATCGATGGCATTCCATTCCTCCATCAGAGCCTCTGTTATTATGAGTTTTGCGGTTTGAGGTGTGTTCGGACAATGTGAAACTCGTCGTTGAAGCATATCCCTCGGATGTTCCATTGGATTCAAGTCCGGTGAACGAGGAGGCCCATCCACGACATTGATTCCTTCCTGATCCAGGTATGCTATGCCGACTCTGGCTGTGTGTGTCTGGCATTATCTTGTATCAGCATGAATCTGGCCCTACAGCACCTACGAAAGGTCTCAATATTGGCTAGAGGACTTCATCTGGACATGTCACAGCTGCTAGAGTTCCCCTGTCAATGATTTAATGACTTGCGAATCCGTAGGGCCATGCAGAGAAAGGCCGCCCAAACTATTATGAACACACCTCTGTCTCGGTCATATTCCATGATGTTGGCATAACGCTCTCCAGGCCTTCTCCACACTCTTACACGTCGGTCACATGTGGATACATGAAAGCGCGACTCGTTTGTGAAGAGTACAGGACCCCAGTGGCGCAACTGCCAATCCTGGTGATTCCGGGCGAACTTAAGTCTCAAGTGTGTACGATGTTGTGCTCCTTGATATCGTACCTTTGACTTTGCACTCATTTCACAGTAACCTTTTTTTCTAGTGGACTCTGTTTAGACTTATAGGGCAGTTTACACCTGTTTTGGCACTGTATGACCCTTTTGGTGTTGATGTGCCGTTAAACTTTGATATCTGATATCACTCACTCACACTCACGATGTTGCGCTGTAAGAACTGGTCCACGCACTGGATGTCTGCTTCGGAGGTTCTCCTCGTGGAGTTTCGTGGTGGCGCCGAAGAGCCATTTAGGGGATGTGCATGTAGTGGTCCTGGCGAGCGGTTGTACAGCGTATACGGTCTTGTCCAGGACGACTAACATATCCACCGGAAACCACGCTCTGGCACCGGCGGCTGCTGCTACATTCGGTATGTTGGGAGGACTCATTCTGCAACATCTGGACGGCTTGTGCCATTTCCGTATCTCACATATGACACCAACCAGAACATTTATACAGGTCAGATGGAGAAACAGCAATCATATTGTGTTAGAAAGATGCATGCTTGTATGCAAGCTGAAAGGCCACGACAATAGGGACACTATAATTTACAAACATTTTATAGGAGTGGGTGAGTTGCAGCTTCCACGTTTAGCTCTGTTGACTACATCAGAAGAGCTCATGAAATCGAAATTCGTCCGTTGTCCGCCAGTCCGTCCGTCCGTCGTCCGCTTGTGGCATCAATTATGTCTGAAGATATTGCATGGGTTTCTCTCAAATTGTGGTTCTTGCTGTCCCTGGGCCATATGCCCAGACGTTTTTTTATTTTTTTTCAAAACGGTCAGTGTATACATTCAGGGTACTTTTGCCAGTTACATGTAAGTGGTTAAGGTCATTCTGGGTCATTGGGTGCATTTCCGATTATCGACAACATTGTATCTCGAAAACGGTTTCTCGTAGAGTGAAACGCAGTGAAATTTGGACCTCGGGGTGAGTAGTCAGTGTATACAGGGTACTTTTGACAGGTAAGTGGTTAAGGTCATTCTGGGGTCATTCGGTGCATTCCGATTTTCGACAACATTGTATCTCAAAAACGGCTGGTCGTAGAGCGAAACGGAGTGAAATTTGGCCCTCGGGTGTGAGTATTCAGTGTATACAGGGTACTTTTGACACTTTAAGTGATTAAGGTAATTCTGGGGTCATTCGGTGCATTCCGATTTTCG
>JAAUYG010144276.1_pt1 | contig 15558 bp, 7 predicted proteins | sample 7278091 | NCBI WGS metagenome assembly JAAUYG01 (sample SAMN14350201, study PRJNA611818) | marine sediment metagenome | isolation source: surface marine sediment (0.6m) | place: French Polynesia: Moorea | collected 2018-08 | reverse complement strand
TAAACACCCAATTTGCAGGTTTTGGCCAGCCCAGTTTTAATTTGATAATTACCAATTATCACCACCCCCTACCATAGACCCAAATGCGCCCCCCCCCCCCCCCCCCAGCACATTATTCGGAGTACGGTAGAGCAAGAGAGTGAATATATCATTTGTGTCATTCTGTCGACTAATATTACGCTCCGATCGAAATTAAATATCCATGAGCCGTCGCTGGGAAGATTGTATGTCATTTCCCTGCACACGTGTCGGTATGTATGCATGCGGCTCATTGGTGGAATAACTATACAGCTTTTCAGCCCAAAATAGTTTTTTTTTCGTGAGTGTTGGCAACGGTCGCGTTTCTACCCTTTCCTATAACTAGATCAGTGTGTAGTTTTGCATTGGGTGCAAAAGGGTCTAGGTATACAGTGTGGGGTGGGGACTGAAGAGGAAGAATTAGGGTTAGGGTAAAGGACCTTCTATACCCTACCCTCTAAATGTGCATGACCTGGTTATAAAAACTACTAAGCCAAGATTTATTGCCACCTCCAACTATGTAAGCCTTGCATCTAATTTAATTGTAACAATGATTTGGTCTTATTCGAGCAAAACACACAAGTCTGTCATGGATCTGTGATGCAGTCAGTCCATTGGTCATGTCATTAGCTGGTTCTCGGAACTCTGCGGAACTTGCCCTCCAATGAAGACAGCACCTTTGTAAATGATCGCCGGTGTATTACATGTATGCCCATTGCATAAAATTGAAAATGGTTTTAACTACACGTATAACATGAACCATCACGCTACAATTACTCTGCTATTACCATGCTGCCTGCCTCCGGTGCCTGGGCGCTGCCAACCATCGCCGCCGCCGCCCCCTCCTCCCACCTGCCGCCCTCTGGCCCGCCGCCAGCCCTCCATTTGTTCTCACCTGGCCCTGTGATTAACACGTACATACCGAGACCTCACCTTTGTCCGGAGCCTGCCAGAATCCCCGCTAAATCACAGGCGCGGCAGAGGATGATCCAGATCCGCGGAAAGCCATGCTCTGTTCTCGGGATGGATACCCGGGGATGGATACCGGGAACTCCACAGATAATCCACCGATTGGAAATTGATGAACTGAAAATCCATCTAGCCCAAACACTCGACCGAATGTTAAAGGTTAATGCACACAACGTGCGCTCGTTATTGTTACTTTTTTGCCGCCTGATGGTTGGTGGGTTATGCCAGACGAACGCACGGGCTTCTGGCGCTCTCTGTCTGTTAAGCGTTATAGACCTTCCCCGCCCTCGTCTCTTACCACGGTCTGCCGGTACACAGGCAGTGGCCTCGGATCTGTCAATTCAAATAGATCTACACTCGTATATATATTCACCCTGTCGAAAGTTTTATGTATTAATCTATCGCCTTCTTTATCTTTGGAGTTGAGGGTCTGTTTCTACCATGCCCTGGATCTTCCACCATGCAGCCACTAAACACTGAGGTATCAAAGTTAGCACCGGCTAAAACCAGTAAGTTACATATCTGCCTGCTGCCTTACATGTCGCCACTTCAGTACTCTCTGTGACTAGACATTATTGCCCCGCCGGATTCCAGACATGATACCCCACTCTTATTGTATTTTGAACTCTTGCGGTGTAATATAATTATAAATTATGCGAGGGGGTAAACATTGCCTATAAATTAGCAAATAGTTATATTAAAAAGCAAAAACACTGTGCTTTTGAGCGAGACATACAATCATGTACTCTATTTAGTGTATTTTTTTTTGTTTGTCCGTGTTTAGGGTTAGGGTTAGGGCCTCCAGGTAAAACAGCGATGACACACCTTGCCAGGGGGAAATACAAGCTGACGTCAGAATATGCAGATCTGCAAACCGGTTCTATGGTGTTTGAAGCCGGTGTTGAATTTGCAGTTTACCAACGTATTATCCGAGACACAGACTTTCAATAGCATTAATATATCGGCGTGAAACATAGCCACTGGTGAAAGTTCCAGGTTACAGATCTAGAGTACATACTAATTTTCTGTCCCAGGGGGTCGCAATGGGGCTTATTTCATCACACAGGGATTGTCTCCAGGATAAAGGCCGTTATTAAAAATTCATATACCGTTACATATGAAAATGCACGACGTTAATTCACTCATTTGGATTTGATAAAAGCAAACATAAAAACCGATGTATAAGAACCAACACAACACATATTTTATATCTAGAAATGAGCATCTGAAACCTATACAACACACAAGGATGTTTTATTATATTTATACATGCACCACAAATAGAAACGCGTAATTACACTCTTGACATTATGTCGCGATCGTATGTGCTATATAGTAACTTTAATATAGCCCATGCGTCCATAAATAATTATAACGGGAGGCCAGCCAATCTTTCCACAGACATACATTATATTTTCAACTCTACGGCAAATATGTAATAGCCAACAGGCAGGAACAGATTTCACTCCAATGGGGGGTTAAGTTAGGCATTGGGTCATAGACACACATTTTTGATAGGGTGAGTCTTGAGGTACTGCTTAGTTTTCACAAACCCTGGACCCCTGGTTTATTCGGTCTATTTTAGACCCCGTCATAATTTTTTTAAACACAGTATATATCTGTAGACAGGAATTTTCAGCTTAATGTAAACAGGGTGTTTCAGCTTAATGTAATATTTTCTGTACACAACAAAATGCAAATGTACATACTTTGAGCCTGAGATCAAGCTACAAAATATGCGACAGAGGATTGGTCTTACGATTCAAGACTCGTCGTTTGTCAAATCAAAAATTGTATGCCTTTGATGACACAAAAAATCTTAAGTCTAGAAACGGACATAATATAATCACCATGACAACAAATGTCTTTTCCATGCTTAAGACCACTGGTGGACTTAATGACTGGACCCAAGCCTCTGTGCGGTTGATATCTTGGTTGGAAAAACCGACTTTGTACTACCTCACATTTTTTTACAATAAATTCTATCGGACCTGAACCAGTCCGGAGTCATCTGAGGCCTGAGTTGCTTGATAATGCAGGCATCCTGGAACTGCATCGTACGTGGATAGGACCGGTAATCAGATTAGTAATTCTGGCACAAAAACACACATCAGACTACTGCGAAAAAAAAGTCTGCCTCTTTTTGCCCGATACGACTAGACCATTGTTTCAGTTTCACGGCTGTTTAATGTGAGATGAGATCGTCCAGGAAGCTGTGTCAATCGTTAGAGCAGTGTGCCATGCCCTAGCTGCCCCGCCCTATAGAGGGTCAATAAGTCCTGCCGTGGTACGGCATAGGAGTCTCGGGAACGTTCCACGCGCGTGGCAGGCAGCAGACCGTTACACCTGCCTGTCCTGATGCCACTTGGGCAGGGTTAACTAGTGCTCCATGGACGGTAGTCATCTCACTGAGATCTGGAACAATATCACCACAGGTGCATCATAAGTTCATTCAAGTTTCTCACAATAAAAACGGGATATTTTGCCACTGGAAGAAAGATTTGTCTACCCTAAAAACATGTTTTTCTCCTTTGTATAGAGGGCACTTAAAATAATCTGACCCCATGCAAGTGCCAAGAGTGCACGATAATATAGAGTATAACAATATACATTTAAGTTAAATATCAATTATAACAAATGTATATATCTATACGCAATTACATATAACAAACAATTATGCGATGTACAAGTTCTATTTAAAGACACATGGTCAAAATTCATTTCGCGGTTTACAAAATGATTAAGCACCTGACAGGAGATTATCCGTAACAGGTAATAAATATACTTATAAATAGTATAAATTTATGTTAAGAGCAATGAGATGGATATATCGATTAGCATAATTAATTACTAATAATTTGGATATTCAATGCAGCACAAAATGACACAAACCCAATTAATGCATATAAACCCGAGCGGTATAATACGAAATTACAAAAATATAAAAATACGTGTTTTGCGCTGGCTGCACCTGACTACATGTAAGTGTGCGCATTGTGTGGTAGCGTTTGAGTCACCTGGCTTGTGGCTTGGGAAAATAAGTTGGTTTGTCCGAGTTTTTTCCCTGTTACTGTGCAGAGTCTAAATTTTGCGTCGCATCGTTGGGCCAGCTAGCCTGAGTCAGGGCCGTGCCTGGATCAGGCAGTGTTGTGGTCAGTGGATCTCTGCCAATAATTTATTTATAAATGCTGCAATGGGGCCAGATCGAGATCCATATTGCGCCTCTGCATGTCCCAGTCACCCTGCATGGGGCCTGGATGTCATTTTAGCCAGGGCCTCCAGACAGATCTGGGTGTCTCTGGATCATACGGTGACATCAGGCGCCTGCTAACACGCGGATTCAACATGATTACGTCATCTCGGGATGAACACGTGTTGCAGTTGGTCTTTCGCTCTCTCTGCCGGGGAAGGTTGTAAATTTGATCCTTGAACATAAATTCTCCGCAAGGGGGTTAATGGAAGATAAGTTCACGTGATCATCTCACCCCAATCAAACTACGCGTTAGGTAGTTCCTCTTCCGCTTTGTTACCATGGTGCCGCCGCCCTTCACCCCCCGTCCCGACCATACATCAGGCAATAATCTGCTAGCTACCATTCTGTCTCTTAACCTATATTGGCAGGAGTAAGATACGATCTTTCATAATGTGACTTGCAAACCCGGCCTGCTTGGCGCCAAGTTGAACCAGTTGCTGGCACTTGTATAAATCATTGCGTTCTTCTCTTTATTGGCCATGCATCGTCATAAAGGTCTCTCGTGTACCGCTTTTTGACATGGATTCAGCCTGCCCGTGCCTGACACGTGTATTAACGGCGATAATAGCACACGCAACCAGTTAGGTCCCTCTTTCTCTTCAAGCCCTCCCTCTGTCATTCAATAGCTTTCTCCTACTGTGGCGGTAGCTAAATTGCCCAATCATCAAGTCTGGTATTCTCAAGCACTGCAGAACTGACAAAAGCCAAGGAGGCCGACCACAGAGCCTGGACTGGTAATTACCTATATAGTGACTTTTCTGCCAGTATGTTCGGTTACACAACAAACTGCCCAGGCTGGCAATGACACAGCGAGGGTGATAATTATTACTGCCCCACTATCTCTATAGTTACTGGGCCAGCAATAACGAGACCTGCCTGCAGCTATAGCTCACTCCCCGCGGAGATGGCGCTGTATGTACATATGCGATACATGGGGATACGCGATGATTGTTTTGGGAAAATATCGATCAGAACAGCAGACAGAGGTTGGCTCAGAGGCTTGTTAGGGGGTACATGTTACATACTTGTAACGCAGTCTCCTGGAGTGGGTCGTCTGTTATTATAAGAATGCAGTTTGGCTGTTCCTAAAATGTCTCATCAAGTCGTGCCTCCAAAGTTTACAATACAACTGAAGGCATAAAGGAAGTCCCTTATTACCTACTGGTTTGCCTCGGTTCAATTTGTGTTACAGAGGAAGTCATTACCCACGCAAGGTAGCAAGTGGGCAGAGTATCTAGCGAATATTATGATAGTGTGTTATCTTTGTATTATTCATTTTATAGTTTTGCCAGTTGCGGGGAACAGACAAATGTTGCAGACACAGAAAATGTGAGGCGAGTGCAAGACGCCAAAAAAAAACTGACCTCCTCTATGTGAAAATGAATCGTAACTTCGGAATTTGCACCGGGCCCAACATGCTATCGCTACCCCCCACGGTGGCTGATACGTGCCAATTATTATTTTTATTCGGAATTAGCAACCCTTTGCTAATACAATGTGGTGATAATGTTAGCGACGCGTTTTAAATGTTAACAATTCGTTTCGAATATAGCAATGCGTTTTTAAACATTAGCAAGGCATTTTCAATATTTGCACTGGAGTTTGAACAACTGGTGAATAGCGGCAACGCGTTATACGATTAGTATATAACGCGCTGTTTTAAACATTTGCAACGCGTTGCTAATATTAAAAGGCGTCGCTAATATATTTATTTTAACGCGTTTTAAATGTTTGCATGGGGTTGTAGCGTTAATTCCACAAAAGAAAAATATGTAGCAAGTCTTAGCCATCAAAATTCCCCACCCATAAAGTTACGAAATAAGTCAGTGTACATAATAACATGCTCCTATGCGACATTCGTTTGCCTTCATCCCTCCCAGAGCCACTCTGCCCAGCCAATGGGGTTTTCTACGACTGCTTACCTGTGATTGATATGTGAACGGTGTGCAGGTGACAGCTTTACAAGCTCTCTGGCGAGCTGTGACAGCTTATCTGGACACGTCTGGATACAGCTGAGATCATATAGCACAGGCAAGGCAGGATGATCCATCGCGTGGCCGTCCTGGCCGCCCAGTACAAGCCAGAAAGCCTTCCGGAGATAGCCGGCACGCCACACATAACAGCGGGGGCTTCTAGCAAACGTCGGCTGGCCCTGGCAACGGATCCAGCGACCTCCCAGAGTACTCTCCATAATGTTCCGCCCATTCTCGCAGAGCCAGGAGTCTGACCAGCTGCCTTGTCTGGTAATTGATACAACGGTCGGTAATATAGCTTTGCGATATCCTTATCTAACTCATCTCCGATCAGTCGCAATCTCATAGCTATCATCTCCTGCAAGTCTGACGTCACTTCCTCGTCGTTGTTGTCGTCGCTGGCTGCCGCTGTCGCCGCGATAGTTGAATCGCTACAGGCCAGGAGTGACGAAACTGCTGCAGAAGGCGGCATCCCTAGAGTGATGTTTCCTTTCTATGATCTCCTATGACGATTTTAACGGATGGTCTGTCTGTTTATTTACATACTTAAAGCATGCACCACAGTGATCTACTAGTATTCAGCTTGTATTGGTTTCTACCATTGCATCTGAAGTCGCAATTAGGCACAGGACGGTGCTTTGGCTTATATATAGTTTGACAGAGGTCCTGACTTCCTCAGAAGCGTATTTCCCAGAGTGAGTGTAATCAGTGCTCCTGAGCCATCATTTGGCTCAGTCCCTAGACGTTAGCGCGAGCTGGACATTGCTTACAACCCGTGTCTTACTTCACACAGCGCGGGAGTTACGTTGCCATGGATGTCGTCATGCCGCGAGCTGATTGGTTGCACCTGCTGGCTGAGCAGACGATATGGCCTTTCCAGCTTAGTAACCAGTCCGAGTAGTAAGGTGGGGAATCCCGTGCACTGAATCAAATCATTTTATCCGCATTTATATTACACGTACATCCAACACTGTTACCTAGATTTATATTGCTCTTACAATATAAATACTACAGCTCGGCCAAATAGTACCCTTTGTTTACACTGTCCAGTGAAATAATTACACGAGTGACCTTCAAAACAACTCCCTGACGTAAGCACCATCGACTAGCTTTAACCAAGGGTTTTTAACATTTATGCTCTGTCATGTGCTGAAGCCATACCTTTTGATTCAACTAATTAATATTTATTATTTTTTTCAGATTTTTGCAGTGGTAAACTTTCTAATGGAACAGAAAAACTAACATGTGTATACAAGTTATTAAAATTCTGGGAAGCAGATCATGCAGATGCGCTACTCTCTCGGCACTTTTTGGCGAACTTAATATTTATGTGATGTTTATTAGGGTCCACAACGCGTACAATGTAAGTAGACGATCTACATAGTAGATCTTAACAAACTCCGTATTCAGTATTTATCTTTACCTACTATATTTAATCACACAATGTACTTTACAGGATTTGTGTTCTATTATCAGTATTTTATATCATCACAGATGACTAATATGAAATGGAACTTTCTTTTTTGTTTCGTACCTGGGCAGAGAACGTCTTTTTATCGTGCTGACATTCTCGCGTTTTGGAGTTTAAAACATACAACCATAGCCATACATAACGGCACAATATATTTAAATCAACTTCCCATGTTTGCGTCTGTCCCTCAGTGTGAAGTTTTCCTGATGATGCGGTGTCTCGCATGATATAAAAAAAACGTAATCGCCATGATACTATATCCCGTATCTGGATATCACAAATGAGTCAGAAAAGAAATAAAAATATATGCTCGAAAAACTGCATAAAGTCGAAGCTATATATTTGAACCTCCAAGCATCTATCAAGTATCGTCAGAGAAGTGATAAACCACGAAAGCATTAGTACCCTCCTGTTTACCGGTATTATCACGCACAACCAAAAAAAAAAGTAAAAATAATAATAATAATAATAAATAAAAAAATATAACAAAAACTTTTAATGCAGGAAATAGGGTGAATCACAAGTAAGAAGAGAGTCCTACTATATTATACACAATCTAAGGGTCTTTCATGTGCTTTCCACCCTATGTGTGGATCGCACAGTGCTGATTCGTCTGAATGGCGGATTACTGTATTCTGGATAGCAGGTGTCGGGGGTCCGGTTACAAAGAAATCTGGCATTTGGTGAGAAACGCCGCTGTGGTGCCAGAGGCATGTCTGATAAAAAAGTTACGACACTTTTTTAATAATAGCACATTTAGTAAAGGGTTTAATGTAACCGCCGAGTTCTGGAGCATCGGACATGTATGCCAGATGGCAAGTGATGAGCAGATACGGCTGACTCATGCAGATTGTTATATGTCATTGACTCATATAAGAATTACATTTGTACTTCATCTACTCCTGTAAAATCTCCGTTCCGTTTTAAAGTGTCTCTGCCCATCTCTTACATTTTGCCGATAGTGGAAAACGTAAGGATAAGGCAGATCTTGTACATTTGCACTGATGTTAGCTGATATCACTTGTAGGCTAAGGTCACTCGATGTGTGAAAACCCAAATTTGCAAATTACCTTACAATCACATCTAATATCCCTAAAAGGTAGAGGTATCAGCTGAAATAGTAGAAAAGGGTCAGGGTACAATCGATATTCCTAAACATTTCATTAAATGCATTTTAATTAGCTTTTAATTTGTTAATGGCGACGTATATTCGAAACAATTTATATTGCTGATGCAGCAGAAATAACAGGACAGGGAAGTGTCGGGATTGTGCCTCATCGAGGTAACAGACTGCGCATTCAACGGCTGCCTTCTCCAAAAGGGACTAAAACTACAGCAAACCGAAAATATGGTTCCCTATAAGATATAAACGTTCACAATCACAACATATAGTTTTATCATCCTGCTTTACGTGCTATAACGAAATCCCGTTTAATCATTATCTGGTGCCAATGACTTTTGTCTGTTTCTTGAACTCTTGAAGCGAATATCACTGCAGCATTAAAATATCTTACAGGCCCGGGGCTACCAGAACTTGGTTTAGTTTGCCGACTCAAGAGTGAAACTAACCTTATAGATGTACATCTTCATTCCATTTTTCTGCATCATTTCATCTCACCAATCTCTTCACTGTCTGCCAATAGTGTCTTGTACACTGTTTTCTGTTGACTTGTTTTACCGACATTTAATATAAAATTCTATTCTATTCTAACCTTACTGTCACATAAAGATAGTCGGAGAAGCTTCCCTTATCGTGCCCAGTATTGCCATGTACAGTAAGAGGTATTTACCATTTTCCGACTGAACAACGTTAACATCACATAGAACTTGGAAGTCTCTGTCTTAAGAATGGACCGTGGTCACCACAGAATCATGCTATAAAGGGATCATAATTTTCTCATTGCGCAGTGACAGCAAGTAAACAAATAGCCTGACGGTCAAGCGTGACAGCCCAGCGGGACAACGGACACTTCGTGGAAGCTGCAAGCACGACATGTTCGTAGTTTTTCATTTCCCATCTAATCAGCAGCGGCCTTGAAGAACCAGCGTTTACCGCTGACCCCCAACACAGCTGGGCAGTTGGTAGCTACAACCTATCTCTCGGGGGCACTATAAAACACTGGACTAGCCCTTGGCCCTGCACGCAGTTTCCTCGGGGTTCGGCTGTCAGAATATTGCGTTATGACTATTGTTTGTAGCCGATGATTAAGATGCGGAGCGATTTGGTGCCTGAAGGGACTGCAGTCCCTATGTTATGTTATGTTAGGTTCTGTCACATGCGTTAGCGGTCTTTTGACAGGCTCTCTCTTGTGGCGATCGAGATCGATCGCCTCTCTCAGTGCCGTGGGAAAGGGGTATCCCACGGGGGAGGGCTTCTCAGTCTCCATTGAGACTGCAGTCATTCTGTGAACTTTGCAAGCGCTTAAACTATTAGTATCAGAAGCAGCTTGTATAAAGCTCTATACCACCATTCATAAGTGTAAGTCTAGCAGTGGATCCAAAAGAAACGAAAGACAACAGAACCAGAGATTTAACGTTCTAAGTGACCACTTAATGTAAGATCAAGTTAAATTGAAATCTAATTTAAGCCAGTTCCATAGGTAAGGTGAATGACCTTAATTTCGGCATTTGAAGGTCGATTGTCATAAGTATAATAAGTTAAGAGGTATGTAGTAAACCATTCCTTTCTTTATACATGTAGTGGATAGTTTGAGTTTTACAGTTTAAAAGTGCATGACCTTGATTTTGACCTTCAAGATAACCTAACTTTTAATTCAAAGTCACTTTCGGAAAATTACAATCTAAAGCCTCACATGCAAACTCATATTCAGTGTTCCGTGGTAACTAAAATTATATATTTAGCAAATGCAACGTGCCATTTGAAAATTATACTACTTAGTATTTTTTGAGCGTCCCTGATTTTGAACTTTGAAAGTCATCACAGATCATTCTGTAATCCTAAGTTCTACTTCTTATAGTGTTCCATTCGCATGTATGCACAAAGGAGTTACATTGGAGTAGTCAACTTCCGCAGTACCTCATACTATGCATTGTATATAAACAGAAACACCACGTACCGGTATATACATTGTACGCATAACCCAGATTGCCAAACATGCAAGCATCTACCAAAGATAATTGTGGGTTGTCACATGTAACATCTATATCAGATCTATGCGAAGTTTCAAAAGTACTATTTTTCCAATACAATTTTTTTTAGAAAACTGCAACTGCACTAAAGGACTCCCAAATGACACCAGCAAGGACCGGCTACTTATGCCGCTTTATTCTACCGTAGACAGTTTACAAGATAACTTGCAAGTTGTGGTTTCCCCATAAGACACAATGTTTTAATATTTTCTTAAAATTTACAATTGTAAATTCAGCTTTGTGTGGACTATAACAAATCGTAATAAAAGTTTGATTGGAAAAGAATTTTAATTGTAGAATGAGCAACAATTTGAAAATCTGTTTTATATCTCTAAAATACCAAGTGCACGGAAAAATACAAAGCATACAATTTATGTAATAAAAATCCGTACTTACCGTGGAGACCAAAATCGTGCTCAGGTTACATGCAATTGTAAGTTTGATGTTAATTTCCCACTGATCGCAATGTACAATTTTCAATATTTCCTGAAAAAAATTAGGGTTACAATTTTTCAGATTTCAACAACAGACTGACAGGAAAATTCTGCAAACTAGACTCTCCATTTATGATTTCCTGTAAGTATGTAATAGTAAATTTCTTATCTTATGAATTTGAAAATGTCGAGGTCGCTAAATTTCTCATTAGAGCATACGAAGTTACAAAAGGTCAACTGTAGTGTACTTATATATTAAAACTCTTTTTCTTTCTACGTGTATTGCTATGCCATGTAGTCTACGCACTTTTATTCAAATGTAATTGATAGATATCCATCCTTATGTTTGCGCAAATGCTATCTGTAATAGGGTGGGTAATGTATATATCCATGTCCTCTCTGTTAAGATTTGAATTAATGTGAGTTGTAAGCCCTAACTGGGCTGGGCGCCTATATCTGCATGTATATTTCTGTGTTGTATTAAATGGTACATGTCACCAAAATAAACAGCAGCAACAACAATAGTAACCAATGACCTTACTCGACTTCTTGATAAGGTAATAGCCTTCAAAATCTGAGAGACCTTGAATTTGACCTCTCAAGTTCATTCAAAGTGAAATTTGATGGACTCCTCATATATGATTTCCTATTAATGCTTTAATATGAATATATGGTCTAACTCGTGCCCTTTACGAGATATAAGACTTCGCAATCTGAGTGACCTTGACGTTCACCTCTCAAGATCATTTAAGGTCAAATGTAATGGTCACATTGGACTCCCCATATATGTTTTTGTATTAATGCTTATTAATAGCAACATATGACCTAACTCAGGTCCTTTAAGAGATATATCATATAAGGCTTTGAAATCTGAGTGACGCTTTTTAAGGTCAAAGATAAATATGATGTTGCCATTGGACTCCCCATATATGTTTCCTATTAATGTTTTACAAGATATACCTTCATTCGGCTGCTGTCGACATATCAATCTTCGAAATGTGAGTAGCAATGAATTTGATCCTTCAAGGTCGCCCAAGGCCAAATGTGATGGTGGCATTGGACTACCCATGTACGGTTTAATGTTATATGGTTTGTAAGTAACACGTCCCCTAATTCGGCCGCCTCCGAGATATGATTTAGAATTCCGAGTGACAGTGAATTTGACCTTCAAGGTCACTCAAGGTTAAATGTGATGGTGCCACTGGACTCCCGGTATATGGTTTCCTTTTAATGTTTAATAGTAACATATGGCCTAACTCCTCTCCTATACGACATATAAGACTTCAACATCTGAATGACATTGAATGTGACATTCAAGGTCTCTCAGGGTTAAATCTAATGGCGGTTGGACCCCCGTATACGACTTCCTATTAGTATCTAATAGTTACACCATGTCTATCTCGTCTAGCTGTTATAGACACTTGAAGAATTTTTGCCTATCTTTTATCACTGGGAAAAAATTCGGACCCCCATACTCACCAAACTGGGGCCATTTTTCTGAAACTCTAATAATTTCTTCTCTGAGTCAGAGGGAAAGATACCACCAAAATGAAATAGATGAATACTTTTTCAGATATTTTGGTAACAGGCACACACACACAGACAGGCACACGGGATAGAAGCATTACAATAACCCCTTGGCGTGGTTTAATGATATGAGATTAAGTGTTTTGAAGAGGCTGTCCTTATATGACCTTATGATAAGAAAGTTTAAGTTTTTAAATGTTTTTTTTTTTTTTGGTAAAAAGTTTATACATCGAAAACCTGATTAAACCTGGAGTAACCCTAAGGTAAAATAAATAATACCACCTAACCTCTCTGAAGTGGCATTGGAACTGCAATTACAAAACACTAATGTAGCCTTGTATTATGGAGCACGCAGTGTAAAGAAAATGAAAGAAAGGATGCTTAAACCAAAAATGACCAAATAAGATCAAAAGAAAAAATGTGAGAAATTCTATGCTAACGAAGGGCGACCAAAGTTCGCGAGATGCAGCAGTACTGTTGACAGTGTCAAAAAAGTAAAACGTATAATACAACAAACAAAGATGAAAACTGTGCTTCTTTGTTTATCTGTGAAAAAAAAAAGTTCGTAGAAAATATGCTCGCGCACATACCATTCTGACGAAACATCTGATGATGTGCATGGGTTACAGTGGTTGTTCAAACAACTTCAATTTGCTATCTGTCATTTACGTGTCTGATCTAGATTGCCTTCCAGCTGATCCGTAAGTCTGTCTGGGACAAAATCGCGACAAGCGTTAACGGATCTTTTATATAAAAAAAAAATGAAGTATTGACTTGGGGACGAATGCAATCACAGCCACGTTTGTTCCGAGTATCTCTCTCTAAAGCACTTTGACCCAATGTGGCGTACACAGAAATGACACAGAGGTAACCAATTGGGTAACTACCAAAACAACATTTAACTATGTTCTGGCTACGTTCACATGGATGTTATCTAAAGGGCGTTTGAGAATGTATACGGTCACACGTTCACAGAAAAAGAGGTCCACGGACATTGACATTCGTTCAGGGCTTATCACTAGGCAGTGACAATTGATATGTTTCTATATTCTCGTTGGACACAGCGTTAATTTCAGTATCAAATAATGGTTTTAAATATCAGAATTCTAGCAGGTAGCGTTTTGAAAATAGAACTTTCTGGAGTATCGCAAGCGCACCGAATGAGCCCAAACTGACCTTGAAGCATCAGGGATCCAAAAGTACCGCACACATATTAGATACTCATCCCAAATTTCGTCCGTTTAGCCGCTCATTGGCAGCTCTCCAGATGCATTTTCCTATTTGCCAGAATGTTAAATTGTCATTTTGCAAAGACTTCTTAAATAACTCCCTATTCGTGTTTAACAGTAGCATATGGGTCAGCTTGAACTTGACATTACACTGCTGGTCAAGCTCAAGTCTCATGATGCGCTGGACTCCAGATATGACTTCCTATTAGTGCTCAATAGTACCATGCCGTAACCCTACTCCTGTCCGACATATAACATTTTGAAATATAAGTGTCCTTGAACGTGACTTATCAAGGTCAAGTCTGATGATGCGGCTGGGCTCCGCATATATGACTTCCTAATAGTGTTCAGGGGTAAGTTTTACCCTAAATGCACTTCTTCCTGAGGCGTAAGCGTTTGAAATCTGTGGGGCCTGTAACTTGACCTTTCAAGGTCACTCAAGCTGATATCTGATGGAGTGTCTGTGCTCCCCATATACGACTTCCTATTAGTGGTCAATACTAACATATGACCTACCACTTCTCTCCGAGATATAAATGTTGAAATATGAATGACCTTGAACTTGATCTTTCAAGGGCCCCTGCCCCTCAAAAAGTAAAAATTAAAAAAAAAATGGATATAAGCTACATTTGCACAAACTTGGCGGCTATCCGTTTATCGGTTACTTAGAAAACTGTTTAACGGAAAACGAGTAGACGAAGACAGACGGACGACCGTACCACAATAGTTCTGCTGACAAAGTCAAGGAGAGCAGACATGTGGCAGAGTAAAGCACACAGGGGGATTTAACAATTGGATTTTTGTGCAACGTACTTTGGTGAATGTACAGGTAATAGTTGAGGGATATTTTCCATTTGGTCCTCATTATAAAGTTTTATTCAATAGCTTCCACTGGTTGTAGATTCGACTTTCAAGTTAGCCGATGAGACCTATGTTATGCAGTCCAGATGGTGTTTATACAGAATATACAACATAATTGTAACAACTCAATGCATCCCTTTTGCTAACTTTTTTGAGAAAAATATCACTATTGGGATATTGTATCGCCAGTCTAGCGCGCAAGAAAGCTTGGCCTTTTGTTCATAACGTCCCGTATAGGCCACGGACTGCAACGCAATCCGCAGTCTTTGGGGCATTGGCCTTCTCGATTTACAGGCCAGAAGAAACAATCACATGGCAATTCTATTGCGAGAATGCGTCTACCGAAGTTTATTAAAAGCTTCAGGGGGAGACAGAGGGCCCGATAGGATGCAGTTCCAGGGAAAGCAGTGCTGTGGTAAAAAGCCAGGCGACGTTCAATTGATGTGCAAAATGAAAAAAAAGCAAAGAAAAAGAAAAAGACAATACTGACACGGAAATTAAAAGGACCGCCAGCCCTGCTTCAGGTTGCGTTTCAGATTCAAATTTATTCAAAAGTATCACGGTCACTTCAGCCAGCTACTTGTACTTGTAGGCCACTTTGTTTCAGGAATCCTGGCTTGTGTCCGGTCTGAGTTAAAGCAATTGTCATCTACTGCGGCCTTGTGGGTAGTAC
>JAAUYG010225763.1_pt1 | contig 15562 bp, 13 predicted proteins | sample 7278091 | NCBI WGS metagenome assembly JAAUYG01 (sample SAMN14350201, study PRJNA611818) | marine sediment metagenome | isolation source: surface marine sediment (0.6m) | place: French Polynesia: Moorea | collected 2018-08 | reverse complement strand
CCCCCCCCCCCCCCCCCCCCCCCCCCCCCCCCCCCCCCCCCCCCCCCCCCCCCCCCCCCCCCCCCCCCCCCCCCCCCCCCCCCCCCCCCACCAGGCTTATAGTCGGTTTTCAACTACTCATGGTCATATCACCAACTGCAAGTGGATTCGGTGGTGTATGCAGGTGTATGCAGGGTGGTTTAATGTGGACCTGTCTTGTTTGGGCCGAACGATCTACGCCCGACAATTTATGGGTGCCAATCCACCGATTCAATTCCGCAACAGGTGAGCAGAAAGGAATCACTCAGACCATTTACACTGACCCCGAGCCGCCCAGTCGGATGCCTAACTCAATAGTGGCAAGCGCCAAGCTGAGAAGCGCACAACCTCCAATTTTTTACGTCTTTGGTGTGACGCGCTCGGGGATCGAACGCCGCCCTCCCGCTCTAACCATTATGCTACGAGGGGTCATTGTCACGTACACAGGCAAACGCCGGTAAACAGTTCAAGCCTGTCGACTTTAATGCTTAGTATCGTCGTCTTTGTGGCCCGATATACATGTATATGTATGTTCATTATAACACCTCGTTGCAGGTTTGATTTTGTGAGTTATAATACCCAAAGAATTTCAATCGCTTTAGTTTTGCTCTACGATGTGTGCATTCACTTCCAATTTTGAATGAGTACGGTGATTTTCAAATGTACTGCTGCGAACTTTGATGTATATCTGTGATGAAAATTAAGCTACATGTACTACGCCTATACACACATGTCTACCACTGTATAGTGTGGTATGTTTGATCTGTCCTACATATCTGGGGTTAAAGTCAAAAATTGATCTTCACGTTTGTGAACATTTTCGAGTCATACGCCGATTTTGTAGGTAAAGTGTACACATTGAAATGACACCCACTCGCCTTAATTCATAATATCCGAAATTATTTGGCAGTAATTTGTGGTTGACAAGATCTTTTAAAGTGTTTGAAAGGTTAAGTAAAACTTACCTCAAGTACCTTTTTGCGGGAATTTTTTTATCACTGAAGAATACATTATTTTACTTATGTTTTAGTCGTTGATTGATTTGTGTGTCATAGCCAGTATGCGAGTTAATAAGAGGCCCAAGTCTTGGTCACTTACGATATAGGAACAAGTCAGGTTTATGCTTGACACCCAGGTATATATTTAGCTACTAGCTACTTATACCACTACCTGAGTAGCTAAGCTGCTGTGATAACAACTCAATTAGGTAATCTTGTTGAAAATTGGAAATGCACTGAATGACCCCACACTGACCTTGAACGCTGAATGGTCAAACGTACCCTTTATACACTACGTAAGCACCCCTGAGGTACGAAATTTGTTTTGTTTCGCACTACGACCAGTCTTTTTCCAGATACAAGGTTCTCAGAAACTGGAAATGCACCGAATGACATCACAATTACTGACCTTAAGCATTTAAATGTCAAAAGTACACTATATACCAAGTACTTATACAGGAGGCCCAACGTTTGGTCTTTTTCGCTCTATGACGAGCCATTTTCGAGATACAAGGTTGCCAAAAATCAGAAAATTTAGAAATGCACCGAATGAGCCTAAGTGACTTTAAACGTGGCATCAGACTGACCTTGAACACTGAACAGTCAAAAGTGCCCTGTATACACTAAGTACATGTATATTAATTTCCTACCCCCACGGTCCATTTTTTTTACGCTTCACTCTACATCTAGCTGTTTTCAAGATATTGCAATATTTATAATACCACATTCACTACCCCCAAAAAGAAAAAAAAGAACAAAAAATAAAAATTTGGTTCCATGTTAACGAAAAACAAAAATGGCAAAAATCCAAAATTTGAAATTTTTTTAATTGTTGAAGAACTTTGGTAGAGACCCCCTCCCCCTAGGAGGATACATGAAATTTGGGGAATGAATCTGGCGTGTACTTTCATATCAGAGAAGATATCGTTTGACACTTTTCCTCCCATATGAGCGCACGTTAACGAATGAAAGTGGCAAGAATCCAGAATGTGAAATTTCACAATTCTTTGAAGAATTTTGGCAGAGACCCTGCCTAGAAGGATACATGACTTTGGGGGAATGAATCTGGTGTGTACTTTCATATTAGATGAGATGTCGTTTGAAAAATGTTTCCCTCATATGGTCCCATGTTAACGATAAATGGCAAAATTCCAAACTTTGAAAGTTCACAATCTTTGAAGAACTTTGGTTTATACCCTCCCTAGGAGGATACATGAATGTTGAGGAGTGAATCTGGTGTGTACTTTCATATCAGAGGAGATGTTGTTTGAAACTTTTCCTCCCAATATGGTCCATGTTAACGGGAAAAATGACAGGTATCCAAAATTGAAATTTCACAATTCTTTGAAAATTTTGGTAGAGATAGCTTAGGAATTTCTGACCGCAGGACTAAGCCTCTATGGTCAGATCTAAATCTAGCTGCGGTAGACTTCTATCTCCGGTTCCTGTCAGTGTTGCCCTATAATCATACTTGATGGCCTGGCGTTCCCAATGCTTATCTAAACGACATTTAAAAGTATCCACACTCTGAGCCCTCTCGACACAAAGTGGAAGGCTATTCCATATTTGAACCACCCTTAAACTAAAGAAATACTTTCTCAGATTTCTATGGCTCCTCTGCTGATATAGTTGCAGGTCATGTCCTCTACCCGGTTGTCTTGTGACAAAATCTTCTCTCAACTTTAAAAAACCTGTGGTTGTTCTGTCATAGAGATCCTCCTCAGGAGGACACATTTTCGACACTTCGCGAAGATAATTCCCCAAATTACCATTCAGTGGTGCCAACTAGGTTGTACATGAAGAACAGGGCAGCCACAGAGATGCTAAAGAGATAGAAAAGACACTGGCCTGCAAGCTAGCTCTAAACTAAGAAAAGCGCATTCCTTGAGCACCGGGATTGACCCACCACCCATTCAATATAATTTTCGTAACTGAGGCTTTTTACTGAGGCGTTTGAGCGGTTACACATTTGGGCTCTGCAATGTTCCAGGGATGTTTGAGTGAATGATAGAGCCAGTAATGATAGATCTCAAGCTCTTAGATCGTAACTGGAAGCTCTGCCACACCTACATGGATGGCATCATTGTCTGTGGTACAGACTTCTACGAATTCGTGGACCACTGCACAGGTGATATGGACAAAGATTCAGGAGGCCAATATGAGACTACAGCCATTGAAGTGCTGCATATGGAGGTCAATGTGCCATTCCTCGGGCATATAGCCCCATGGAAAAGTGTTTGGGTGGACCCTTACCAAACCATGCTGTACAGGCATGGTCAAAGCCACGATATAGTCAAGTACCGCGTGTCTTTTAAGGGTTTGCCTCATACCTCATACTATAGACACTGTATACTTGGCTTTGTCTTGAAGACAGCCACAATCACCAATTTCCCCAGTAAAGGCGTTGACCTGGTGTACATGTAGGACGATGCAGGTGAGAACGCCTTTGAAGAGATGAGGACGGCACTGCAGACCACTCCTGTGTTAGCCTATCCTGCACAAGACGGCAATTGCACCTTGAGCATGGACGCCAGTGACGTCATGTTAGGTGTCCTACTAGAACAAGGGTAAGAAAGGAGGAACGTACGCGACTTAAAATATGCTTGGCTGTCATGACTGCCCTTGAGCCATCCAAGTACCATTTCACAGGAAGGCGCTTCACAGTCATCACTGACCACACGACCCTGACATGGCTAAGGAACCTTAAAATATCTAGAGGGCATGGTAGCTAAGTTGATTATAAGATTAAGCTTTTCTAATATGCTGATAATGCAAAGCTTCAGGCCTGGATCATAGTCGTGCTGACGTGTTGACAAGGCGGACTGCAAACGGGATTGCATTTCAGAGTGCACCCTTGTAAGGCAAGCTACTACAGAGCCTGCTGGCACGATGGGGGTGGGGGTGGTGGGGGGTGGGGTGGCGTCACCCTGGCATTCCTATATCTGACATATTTGGTAGATATATGGAGTTAGCGGAAGATGTGCCCACCCTTTTCTGGCACAGGAAACCGGAAAGATTAGCGTCAGCTCAGAAATAAACCAGCAGCATCCCCCCCCCCCCCCCCGAATTGATACGGTATTTGAACCAACCTGTGCACTGAAGCCAAAGTCACAGACAGAGGGTAACGACGTTGACAAGCCTAGCCACAATGGCATTGTGCCAGAACCAAGTCCAGGCCGAACAGATGCCATTCTATCAAAAGGGTGTTACATAAAGAGGCACAAAACCTGCAGACTGAAAATTAAAGTATCAGTACCTGAGTCGAAATCACATACCCAGACACAATCGAGGAGCCATGCTAAACTGTGGGGGACAATCTACCTCTGACATAGAGCATCTATCAGACGAGGGATCACAAAGCTCCTGGAGGGGATGTCCTTACTCGAGAGCCAGGTTGGAATCAGTTTATCTAGCTGTGGCACAATACCAAGACCCAGAACTTATGACTGTGGAGGCACGGTTGACGCCGGTGGTAGAGCCATTACCATTGGGAGTGATAAACAGTGGCATAATATGGGGTAGAAAAATGTAATTGAACACTGCTGGCCATGCTATGCACATTTTTTTCCAGACCAACAGGAAGACTGTTATGACCATTTTTCTGACAGTGGGTGTGCTTACAGATGAACATTGCACGGGATAGAGGGATCATTCCTTATAAGATGACTTACAGAATGGACATCACCCTACCTAGGGATCTGATCACCCTACCTAGGGATCTGACGGTGCGAGGCGTGAGACCAGACTGACCAGACGTCCATTTACATGACGACTATGTGGGGTATCTATGGGATTTGCTCTGTAGTGCACATTCCACAGACATGGAAGCCCTGAAAGCTACAGCAGCAAGGCATAAACGAAGATATGGAGATTCCAACTGAACCATGGAATTTAGAGGTAAAAAGGAGTCTGAAGAGCCTACCCGTGAGAAGGAGGAAAGCTGCGCTATACCAGTCATGGCCTCTGGCTAGTCTATCTAGGAGAAGACCAGTCCCACGATATCCAAGACCAAGAGACACACGGAGACAGAACCATACTTTGTGCATGTGGACAAATTAATGCTGCACCAACCTAATTTTGGGAAAGAAATAAACAGCTGGATTGATCCAAGCGAACCAGGTCAGTACAAACCAGTGGAATGCGAACACTAGTTGCTCGGCAGGCTTATCCAGTGCTAGAGCCACCACTTGAAACAAGGCCGGGGAGACATCCCAGGTCCAGTCCGTGATGTCAAACTAGGGGGCACACCCAACAGTGCAGACCACATGTCCACTAATCCACCTGCTCCAAAGGCACCGATTTCATCACCAAGGCGTGGAGGCAGATCGAAGAAGCAACCAGAGCGATATATGAGGGGAATCCCTGGAATATCAAATGACACGTACAGTCCCGAGCCTGAGACATGGAAATGATCTTTGCCCACACCATGGGAGATTAGCTGTTTTAATAAAATGTAGCTGCTCTAGTGGACATCCATAAGGGTCGTTTCGTCAAGCAGTTATCTTTGGAAAGTCCATAACGACACCGCTCTGTGAATATGTCAATACCAATGGGCCAGGGCTGTCGAATCTAGTGGATGCTTTTCATAGAAAGCGCCAAGGAGTACAGATAAAATTGCCAGAATCCAACACTACACCGCACTAGTGTGCATAGTTGAGGTTTCGACATTAAACCTTATGCGTTTTGTACCAGTTCAACGTGTTTCCTCAAAAAGATTATTCACCATGTTTAAAATGGATTGTTATGTTCCCAAAGAATTTTTTGCGCCTTCCAAGGTCCAAATTTCCTGTAGTGTAGCAATGAGTAGGGTGGTCAGACCATAAAAACTTAGAGCTAGTTTACAAATATTATCAAAATTTAGTAATTTTAGTTCACGGAATAGTAATTTGGTTCCTTTTATATTCGTGACATGGTCAATTATACGCATTGCTTTTCACTTTCTTTTCGAATGTAAATTTGTGACTCCACCTTGGTTTTGTTAATTCGGGATTTGTTTTTTGTCAAGAAAGTTATATCCAAGTATTGTATACAGATTAATACTGGTGTTAGTAAGAAAGGTTTCACAAAGTACAATAAAGTCCAGGGACAAGTTGGTTTCATTCAACGTAGCAGTAACCTAAGGCGATCAAAATTGTCAAGTGTGAGGGATATCCAAGTTTAACGGCACATCAACACTAAAAGGGTCATACAGTGCCAAAACAGGTGTAAACTGCACTATGAGTCTAAGCAGGGTCTACTAGAAAAGATTATGGTCAAATGAGTGCAAATTCCAAGGCAAGATGTCATCAAAATTATCAAGGAGGCTATGAATGTTTAGATGAAGCGCCTTATGTACGGCCTAGGATGGGCAAAGGATTAACCAAATCATCAGCAAAACCTATCCAGCTGCGTCTGTTGGCATGAGACTCGCCTGTTGGGGTCACCCTTTCTCGGTAGCTGCATCCCACTGAACTAATGTTAGCTGTTTTAGTGTTGCTTGACGGTGTCAACACAGGTCATTTCATGGTCCATAATCATCCGTAAAACTGCATTGCCCAAAAACCTTCAAGCTAATGCTAAGGTATCTACCAAATTACTTTTTGATCATTCCTTTTTGTCCGTGACCTTTTTCAGTTGCTTTCATTGTTACCTTTTAGGTCTGCTTAACTGTAAGCTGAGCTAATAGCACAGTCTTCGTCGACAAAAAGTGGGGTTCTCAGTAAGTGTCAAACAGATCGATGCCATTTTTTGTGGAAACGTAGCTATCAACATTTTTGTTCTCTTTCTTTCTTACGCTATGGAAAATTTACAATTTTGGATTTGTTAAAGATTGTTTTCTTCTGCAAAGGACACCGTGGAGTGTAAAATTTTTAAGGTCACTGCCACAAATCGATTCCAATTTTAAACCTCTCCTGAACTTTCATTTCAACACTCGGCAGAAAAATACTATGATAAATTTGCGGGTTTAAATTTTAAGTATTTTTGCCTTTTTTCCATAACAAGGGACACATGGGAGTATGGGAGTAAAAATTTCAAAATACTCCTCCTCCTAGAATTCACCTCAAATTTATTTCAAATCCCTCATGTGGGTTAGCCCTATAGTCCTCACAATAGTACCCTTTCGTTTTTGTTTGTTTTTTCTTTGAAATTTTATTTTGTCGTCTATGGGATATCTATATTGTAGAGAGCTTAATTAGGCTACGACTTACTTGAATTAGTTCCCTATGATAGGTGCCTCTAAGTTAAGCCATATGTTACCGTTGAGGTAAACATTAATTGGAAATTATACATGTGTAGTCCAACCACAGCATTAATTTGACCTTAAGTGATTCTTACGTGAAGGTCAAAGTCAAGGTCATTCAGATTTTGAAGGCCTGTATGTCGTAACGAGCTGGGGTAGACCATGTGTTAGTGGAGATATGGTGAGTCCCACCGTACAATTAGATTTTACCTTCAATGATGGTGAGTCCCACCGTACAATTAGATTTTACCTTGAATGATCGTGAAATGTCAAAGTCACTCAGATGTTTAAGGTTTGTATTTCGTAAAGAAACTGAGACCATGTATTACTGCTAACATTAATATGAAGTCGTGTATATGGGGAGTCCAATCGCACCATCAGATTTGACCGTGGATGACCTTCAAAGGTCAAAGTGAAGGCCACTCAGACTCTGAAGGTTTGTGTCTTATAAAGAAGCCGAGTTAGGCAATGTGCTAATATTAAACATTAACAGGAAATCATACGTATTGGGAATCCAACTGCGCCAACTCATTTGACCTTCAGTGAAATTGAAAGGTCGAAGTAAATGTCATTCAGGTTTTGAAGACTTGGTTCTCATTATGTGTTAGGCCATGTGCTACTGTGAAACACTGATAAGAATTCATATATCAGGAGTCCTCCCACGCCATTGGATTTGACTTTGAGGGGCTTTGAAATGTTAGTCAAGGTCACTCAGATTAGGAAGACGTATATCTCTAAAAAAAAGTTGAGTTAGGAAAGATGTTAATGTTAAGCACTGGTTTGAAATCATGTATGGAGAGTCAAAATGTGTTATAAAATTCGAACTTTTTGTGACAATGAAAAGTTACGTTCAAAGCATTTCCGCTAGCCGAGGCCCACTAATGCGTTCGAGTCGACAGACCTTGGCAACTCTGTTTGAAAATCGTACTGTTCTCATCATATACACTGAATATTCATAAGGCTGGTTGAGCCGTTATTTTTGTGCTGACATCCGGCCTGCAAATTCAGTTTCAGATTTGCTTGACGTCAGAGGTCAAACGGTAGACATTAGTGGCTCAAGCCTGGCTAGAGAGCAGGGTTCAAAGTCACTCATGGTTTAATTCTTCATGTCTGAGAAAGGAGATGGCGCATATGCCACTATTGAACTCTTTATAGAAAATCATACACGGGGGAGTCAAAATTTGTGGTTAAATTTGACCGTGACGTTGAAATGTGAATTTATACACATGTTATAGGAAGGGGGTAAACGATGGCACTGCTACAATGCAGATACCAACTGCTGTTACCCATCAGTGAGGTCCTTGGACCTCTTTGTAACGATTTTTCTATTACTTCTTTCCGACAATCAGGGACATCTTCAACATTCGTTTCTGCTTACCACTAAATATATACAAACACGACACGCAGTGGCTTCAGAGATACATGTTATTTAGGTATGAAAGGGATATCATAAAATTGCTGATCATCGCCGATTAACACTCTTGAATGTTCATTGTTGTATGTAATATTTCTCAAATTTGAAATTAATACTTGCAAAAGTCATCAAACCCAGGATCAAGACATATTATACACATACTTCTAACCATAGAGTGACATATAACCAACTAAAACGAAATTAAAAATTATTCCATCCTTCTTATTTGATTCCTAACGTGGAAAAGTATGAGACAAACTATAACGAATCGGGTAGGATACTTGTACACGTGTGACCTACACTAAAGGCTATAGTACGAATGTAAAGTTTTAGTCATCAACACACAAAGCGCTAAAAGCCGGTGGCTGCTGTAAAAAAGAAAAGTGGCTTTAATTAAGCCGCGAGACATCTCTTGAACAGACATCATATGTTTACGTTTGACAAAGCTAAGATGCGTCCACACTACAGGGTGTGCCACTCAATCTATTGTGCCGCCAACGCCAAAGAACGAAGTCGATTATCTAGGCAAGCCAAGATCCACTAAACCTTAACCTGTTAAATACAGCCTAAAGAAGGCTGGGAGCATGGCATGTTCAGAAAGAGCACGGAAGCGTGCCTAAACAGTGGGATATGGGGTCATCATATACACCGCGTAGTGACCTTCTGGCCTGTCCGTCAGACTTACAGTGTATCCCTGTCCATCGAGCATGAGAGATCGCTTACATTGCCACCCCTGAACGTACATATGTAAATATTGTATATGTCTCCCACATTTAGTGCCAGTGTTAGTATAGAGTATCCACAAAGTCGTCCCCATAAGGCACGGCAGGCTCCGGCCGCCTGTGCTGCTCTGTCAAATAGCGGTCCAACAGATCCTCTTGTTTAATGGGAACACTGGGTGGGCCACGCTCATCGGGACGTAACTCATCCGAGCCACGCCCGATCTCTATTCCGCTGTCGTACTGCCGCGCACGCGCCTGGTGCCCGGAATGCCGCTTCCGGCTTTTGTCCGGCATGGCGTAGAAATCCTCCCCGGTGGAAGGATCTCGCCGATGCCCCGGTAAGCTCTCCCGACTGGCGCCGATATCCACGGTTCGCCCGCCGCGTACTTCAGCGTAAGCTTTCTCTATCTCTTCGTCTAGATAGTCCAGTTCCTTGTCCGGATTGTCGAACGCGTTGTAACGACTTTCTCGCTTCATCATCTCGTCGAATATTGTGGCCCCGGATCCATCAGCGGCGAAGAGGGAGGTCCGGGCTGGCTTGTTCTCTTTAGGGACCTCTTTGGGAGATTTCGGTTTGGGGTTAGGAGGGTTTCTGATTTCGGGGTACTGTGGTGCTGTGTAGCCTCTGGGAGCTGGCTCTGACCGTCGCTGCTCGTGCTGTTTGGCATGCTGTCGCAAATCCGGTGTCTGCCTCCGGATATCCGGTCGCACACCTCTTTCTACGGCCGACACCGGGCGAACTCCACGCGGACCTCGTTCCAGCTCGGCTTCCGGTACTAGGCCCGGTCCCATGGCTGGGTAGTGCTGGTTGATGTTGACAGGTACGGGCGGGCCAGGGTGTAAGTGGGGGCCGCTCTCCAGCTCCTTCAGCCTTTAACGGAACGAGAAATGATTCCACTACATGTATCGTTACTTCAACATACATATATACAGCGTATAGGACAACTGGGATCCAAAAATGGCAGAACTACTTTGCTGTTTTTATGTCTGTTTTGACTCATACCTAGGAGTAAGACCTTCTTAACGTAATGACTAACAGACAGATACCCGGGTTGGAATTCTCGAAAATATTAAGTTTTGACTTAAGCATTGTTAAGTCAGAATCAGCCAATCATGCTGCTCCGATTGATGTCTTAAGTCAAAAACAAAAGTTTTTGACGTAAGTCATGTTAAGTATTTCCAGAACTCCAACCCAGGGGAATCTTACATTTCACCACGGTTGAGCCCAGTAAAATGTAACAGGATGCGATACGATACACACATACATGTATACCGTACACCTATTAACAACCGGGTACGAGTTTTGCTGGGTGTGTATCTATGGTTACCCGAACACACACACCAGGGCTGACAGAGAAATAAATAGAAATGAGTGACTTTATACACAGAACACCATTTGTGAGGCAATAACTAAAATTGTCAATTTTTAAACAAGGCACTATATTAAACCATAGCTAACACGAGCATCACACACAACGCCAGCCCTAGCTAATTATAACAGGAAGGCGTTTTTAACAGGAACTGCGTAGCATAAATAGCACAATGTACCTATACCGAGAAAACCAGAAATGCCAACAATGCTTGGTGAGTGTACATTTTCATTGGTGAATTTTAGGGAAGCATGGGAAGGGTCTACTTACTTTTTCTTTTTCCTTATCTTTGGGCAGATAAAATAATGACAGAGCAACCCAAAGAAGAGTATCAGCAAAATTGCAATGAGCACGGCCACACTGGCAATCAGGGCTGGAATAAAGCCGAGATATACATGGTATACCTGTATGTGTATAAGCAGTAACAGCATTTAGTGGGTGAGTGAGTGGGTGGGTTGATACATGTATCAATAAACGACTGAACGAATGATCACCAGACAATCAGTCATAAATTATTGCAATATCAAAATTTCATAAAATATTCGTTTGGTCTATGAGATCAAACTGTAATATTATAAAAACTCTGTAAAGCTTTCCACCCGAGGTTCGCAAGTTTGTGTCTGAGGTCAGCTGTTTCTAAACAATCTAAGTCCATTAGTGATATTCAGCATGGAAAAGGCATGGGCTGGTAAAGTGATCGGTGAACTTAAGTGCGTTTCTAAACTTAAGATTCTCCCAAAAACTGGCGCATGGACTATATTCAACTTTCGCCTCCTTATAGACGCGCTATTGGCCCAGTTTCGACAGTTCTCATTTCTAATATTTGAGCAGAAAAGGGCTTAAGACAGATCAATTGGTGTCATGTTTCTTACATATGTAATGTTTCTTGACTATATCCTTACCTGTACTGTCAAAATCCATGACTGGGCGGTGAGTCTGAACTGGACACGCTGTAGGATTGGGGTTCGGACTCGGTGGATAGCTGGAATTATGTACATGAAGAATATACAACAGATGTATGGGTGAATTATATGACGATGTGGATTTAAAGGGAGAGCATACAGAAGAGGTATGGGTAATTATTTGCCTGTGTATTTACCTATACACGGATCACATACAGAGATGTATTAGTGTGTTAATTGAAAATGTGGATTTACATGAGTAAAATACAGCAGGTGTGTCGCTGAATTATTACAGGATACGCATTTTGTTTGATGCAAAAAAAAGTGAGAACTGTTGTTTGCAATTTACGATCAACATTGTACTCTACATGTATGCCCCTTGTGTAAATCTGTTGGGTGTAGGTATAGACAAAGATCTAAAGTTTCGATATCACATCGAGAGAATATGTTAAAAAGGTAAACAACGTCACGTTCTCAAACGACTGTCGAACAAGTAGATACCTGTACTACTACTAAGTTAGGACTATTTAGATGTCACATTTTACCACATTTGACATTCTGTTGCACTGTGTGGCATTTTTGGAGTATGTATGTGATTCTAGGAAAATGGGAAAACTACAACCGCAGGCTATGGCTCCACATGCGTAAAAAAAAACGAAGTGCGACAAGTCCACCTTAAAAGTTATAGAAATCTTTTGTAAAAAAATGTAGAAAGTGACGTCATGGTCTTATAAAGTGTGACACGGGGACATCGGGAAAAATAAAAAGTGACGTGTGACATAGCATAAATTATTTGGACACATATGGAGCCCTCAGGCTCCACGTTTAGTGTACTCAGATTATACTATTATACATCATCCTACACCAAATTGCGAGAAGGAGCAGATGTGATCTTTTATATACAAGTAGGACAAGTAGGATCAGAAATCAAATCATTGATATCTTTTAAAATACCCCCACATGGCACGATGTTAGATATCCAACGGGAAATATTTAACGAATGTGAAAGCAGCAGCAACAGAGAAATGTTGTCATATTTTGTCTCTCCCGAATTATAGAACTAAAATATGGATGAAATATTTTTACAATAACTTATCATTGTGTAAATTGTGAAATTCGCACGACAACAATGGTAAACATGCTATACATTTGAAAAGTTTTAAAGAGCGAATTCGTTCGTGTAATGGTATGGTTGTACGTGATAAGAGAACAATACTCGACCAATGTTAGCTCAAAATTCTAGTCTACATCATTTCAACTCATTTACCCGTTTGTACACGCATATACACCTGGGATAACCTCGTGTTTCATATGCATCATCAGTAAGTCATGTCGGTCAAAAGTACATTGTGCTAGTTTTTGTTTTCTATATGTTCTGATCGACGTAAAATTAAGCTGTACTTGCTTATTACTTACTTATTTTACCTATTTATTTACTCACTCACTCACTCACCCACTCACTCACATACTTTAATGCCTACATACACATCTATATAATACCTATATACATACCTACATACAGTACCTACCTACCTACCTACATACCTACCTAAGTACATACCTACCTACCTACCTACCTACATACATACTCTTGCTAATTTACTTGCTTGATGTATGAGTGGATTATTAGACTAAGTGGCACTTTCTTCCTTGGATACGTTACCTTCTGGTTATAAACTACGACAGTGTTCAATCATTCCACCAAACCAGTCTCAATGTTCCTGTATCAAGTTCATCACATTATTCTCAACTAGGTTGTTCTGTACAAGGTTGATCGAACACGACTTGATGACACACATTTCGAGGGGGAATTAAGAAGAACTTTAATAAGTGTGTTGACAAACAGCTACTCAAATGAAAGCCCCGCCCTTACCCCATCTTTTACATTTTGACAGACGAGTGTTTCGTGTGAAGATAAGAAGGCGAAGTGTGTGAGTGTGTGTGTGTGTGTGTGGGGGGGGGTATGGCGGTAGCTATGGACATGACAGGCCTCTAAAGACGGCGAGACACTCTCAGCTTGGCGCTCGGCATTAATGAGTTAGGCAACCGACTGGGCGGCTCGGAGTCAGTATAAATGGTCTGAGTGATTCCTTTCTGCTCACCTGTGGCGGAATTGAACCGGTGGCTTGGCACCCCAAAACTGTCGGGCGTAGATTGTTCGGTCCAAACAAGACAGGTCCACATTAACTCACCGCGCATACACCTGCATGAACCACCGAATCCAACTTGCAGTCGGTGATATGACCATGGGTGGTTGAAAGCCGACTATAAGCCTGATTCACAACCCAAACCCCACCCCTTGACTGTCCTTGGAATCATGGCTGGGAGCTGCTTCTATGTTATCTTTTTCAATAATGGTCGGTGCACGGTAATGGTCAGCTTTTGGTCAAAAGTTTCATATCCTATTAAATTCGTAAATTTAAAAACTCAAAAACGGTAATTTGGGGACAACCGGGTATGAAAATTCAGGAAAGACTGGAAAAAAAGTCGTGTAGCGCTGTGTCTAGTGCTGTAGTGATCTGTAGTGTAGTATTGTGTGTAGTGCTGTGTGCATTATTATATCAAGTGCAGTCTATTGCTGCGTCGTACAGTTTTGTGTCGCGCTGTAGTTAATACCTGTATAGTGTCATATTTAGTGATACGTATAGTGTAATATCTACTTCTGTGTTTAGTGTTGGGTTTAATGCTATGGATAATGCTCTGTATGTTCTTGTGCTTAGTGCTGAATGTAGTGTCGTTTCTAGTGACGTTGGTGCTATATTAATAGTGTGTCCAATGCAACCAGCGGTGTATTGTGTGTAGTGTGTTTTAATGTTATATAGTGTAAATAATACGTACTGTGTGTAGTGTTGAATGTAGGGCTCTGTGTAGTGTTGCGCACAGTGATGTCTCTACTACTCTCCTTAGAGCTGCATGTAGTGATGTGTGTAGTGCCGTGTGTAATGCTGCATGTAGCCTTATGTCAGTGCGGAGTCTAGTGTTAAAGCTGCGTGTAGTGCTGTTCGGTATCGTTGCCACTATTCTACACAAATATTAGACTTGTTCCTCGCTACAAGGTTCATGGTCTTTTTTCACTATCCGCAACGTGGCTGCTAACAAATAAAATTTATGGCCTGATTGGCTACTGTTGGGAAAGTTTGGTGGCCACACGTGTTATGCATTATATGTCTACTGACAGGAAAAATCTCTTTTGATTGCTTGGTCTTGGGAAATTTGGAGGCAATACGCTTTGCCCTTGATATTCACCAGTCTCCACATAGCACGCTGTGTTTATTTACTCACAGAAAAGAGATAACCATATGATGTCGATCAATTGAGTACTTACTGGGGGTAGACCTTATTCGGGGAAAGGTCATAAAACACTCATATCAGAAAACGGTTATTTACCTGACGCAATCTTTCCAGGCTCTAGACCGTGCAGGAAGCGGCACGAGCCTGAGTGAGCGAAGATACCTAGAGATGAGTCTAGTGTCGTGTATTGTGCTGTGTGTAATGATGTCAAGTGCTGTATCCAGTGCTGTATCTGGTGTTGTGTCTATTGCAGTGTGCAGTATGTCTAATGTTGCACGTAGTGCTCTGTGTAGTGTTGTGTGTAGTGTTTTACGTAGCGTTGTGTTAGTTGTGTCTAATGCGAATGCGGTCTAGTGTTGTGTTTAATGTCGTATTTAGTGTTGTGTGGTGCTGCGTAGTGCTGCGTAGTGCAGTGCTGTCTCTCTATTATTTTCTGCAATGCTGTCTCTAATTATGAGTGTTACTGCGTGTAATGCTGTTCCAGTGCTCTATGCAGTGTTGCGTAGTGTTGTGTGTAGTGCTGTGTGCAGTATTGTGTGAAGTGCTGTCTTTTACTGCCTCTAGCACTGTGTATATTTTTGTCTATTGTCTAGTGATGTGCCTAGTTGTGTCTGCAGTGCTGTGTGT
>JAAUYG010086610.1_pt1 | contig 15571 bp, 9 predicted proteins | sample 7278091 | NCBI WGS metagenome assembly JAAUYG01 (sample SAMN14350201, study PRJNA611818) | marine sediment metagenome | isolation source: surface marine sediment (0.6m) | place: French Polynesia: Moorea | collected 2018-08 | reverse complement strand
TAATTAAAGTACATATAATTGTACAAAGTACATATAATTAAAGTACATATAATTGTACAAAGTACATATAATTAAAGTACATATAATTGTACAAAGTACATATAATTAAAAGTTGTCTCTAGGACACATTTACAAAAATATATCACAGATCCGGAATATCACTGGCAGTTCTTTACACACCATGGAATAAAAGAGTTGCCGTAACTAGTTCTTACTGTGGGTCGTGTATAGGTGTTGCACGACCTGATCTCGTATGGTACTTTTCTCACATCGGGGAGTAATGCGTGGAGTTTGTGAGATTCTTTTATCACTAGCTCGAAGTAGCCCCTACATAATTTCTCCCGTCTGTCATTTTTAAGATGGCTTTAGTGTCATTCCTAAGAAATAGCTTCCTGCTTTTCAAATCAAATATTAACACAAACTGACATATGGGGAGTCAAGTGGGATATATTTTTCTAAAAAAATAGTAGAAAACACGAGAGCCTTGGCCTGAATTCCAGAATTGTCATCAGCTTGGATATACTGTTGTCGATATACTGTTTCTTTTCATTTTTCCAGTGGTTAAAATGTTACAGTTTAATATATTTATCAAATTCATAATCAAAATTACAACACGTACCTTTTCTGTGGGTTTCACGGGGAGCCTATGAGAAATTGGTTGAAAAGAATCGTCCTTGTTATAGGTGTAAGACTCCGAAAAGGGACTTTGTGAAAATTGTAAACTGATGGAATGACCACCTAATGACCTTGATGCCTCAAAGGTCAAAGCTGCTCTGCTACATGAGAGGTCTAAAATGGTCGGATTTACTTACTATCATTAACATTTTGGAATAATTTTGGTCATTCTCTCAGTGGCCACAGTGTTGAATTCTTTACATTTTAGATGTCTAGCTTATGACAATTAACTGTTGTGGGGATCTTCCCAGGAAAGCTCTGTGTAAAATTTGTTACAACATTTTTGTCACTGTATGTGTCGTACCATGAAAATCTTCTCAAATCTTTATTTGGTTAAAATTACATTTTTAGGACTATAACAACTATACATTTTGAAGACACCCACACGCATGATAACAGAAACTTTTCAAAGCATTGACATAAGAAATATAGTACGTTCGATCTTAAACAACTGAAAGTTATCAGAGTTATTCAGTAGACTGCTTCACATTCACGCCTCCGGTAGATTTTGTTGGGGCTTCTGCTCTGTGATATTTGTAGTCTTAACGATCAATGAATTAAAATCATAATCTGATGTCTAAATTTGCAGTGTAATTTATATTTCTCGTGGAAATATTAATGCATTAAAAGCTATGTTAGAACTGTCCCTGCTTCAGTCTCTCCACTGACCTATTGTATCACCAGAAAGTAGTAAAGAGATCGTCGATGCCCACTGAGGCTTCTTGGTTTGGTTATTGATCGTTCTTTTATTAATGTCATCGAATTAATACTGGTCTCAGGACAGGGAAACCACGGCCATTATCATCACCTGTACAGCGGAAGGAGCGATTATCATCCAGGTGAGGTTGACTTGAGAGAATAAGATTGATCGGAAATGGTGATAGTTCAAAGAGGAATAGTGAAGGAGGCGACCATTAACGTGCGAATTAAGTTCAGGGGAAACCTCCAATTATTTGGCAGCAGATGCTGAAGCATTAAGAACGTTAATATCAAAATCAATTGTAGTAGAGCGTCTTTAATGTACATCCAACACCCAGGCTACAGAAACAATTTCCAATGGATAGAGACAAGAGATAAAGAGTTGAGGGTTAGGGCAGGGTTATCAGTGGGCGGAAATCCACATTTTCTTTCATCAAATTATCTTCCACAATACAATGGCAATATCAAACCACATGAACTGCCGCTTAGCTGCGATTGTGTGATCGCGTCGGGTTCGGTAATTAGATCAAGTTCTCGTTCCCATGTAAAGCGATGTCAAGTACGTTACCTATTGGAGATTGGACATTCGAATGTCCAACCTCCAATAGGTAACAGGACATAGGGTTAAAGTACTGAGATTCCAATTTCCAAAACGGCTTCCTTGACGCTATAATTTTTCCAATTTTACTGTAATAATATCCAAAAATAGCATTATACTGAACAAAAACAGGGCAAAGGTAACGAAATCTAGATTTACTATGGGATGAAATATGATGAAAGTAAAACCCACTCTCTTACTTGTGAAAATTAATTAAAACTATCTAAATACCATGGTTTGTTGAATCTTCATCCTTTGCTTCCTATGAGATGAAATATGATGAAAGTTAAACTCACCTTCTTACTTGTAAAAATTAATTAAAACCATTTAAGTATCATGCTTGTTAAATCTTCAACCTTTACAAGACTATAAAATATTGTTATGCAAAGAAAACAAGAGGTTCATGAACCTTTATATATGCTGTTTTTGTGCTAATTTGAAACATTTCACATATGTTCCACGTTACACATTTGACACAATCTCATTGAATGACCCCCAGATCGACAATTGGCACTACATGATAAAAAGTGTTTATAATCAGTGTCACAAAGTCCAAAACATGACTGATTTTCGCTCTAGGACTCAACGTTTTGAAAAGTGCACCAACTGGCCTCAAATTGGCGTATAAGGTCAAACGAGGGTACGACATATATGTGTTACTAGTACCCTTGGGTTCCAAATTCCAATTTGTTCTGCTCTAACTCCAGCTGTTACTGAGTTACAGGCTGTTTTAAGGCAAGTGTGCTAATTGAATTCTACAAGGTCAAATTACCTCATGTATGTTGCACTAGTACCACCAAATCCCACGTTAGCCAATATTTCCACGATATTTGCATTTTTATTTGCCATTTAGTGACGATATTATTTCATTTTTTAAAATTAAACTTCATACTGGGGACTGTTGCAGGGAACATTTAGGAAAAGGTTGATTGAAAAATGATAAAAAAATAAACACAGCAGTCGCATTTTGACAATTTCCTCCCCATATGGGCCCATGCTAAGACAGTTGAAAGCTTGCACTACTTTTGTGAAAAAAAATAAAGTACAAGCAATTTTGTGATGTTATTCATAGGCAAATTTACACAAAAAGGTTTCATTATGCTGCTTTAACAGTGTTTTGAAACCTTTTAGTCCCACACAACACCATGTGAATGCAAACGAAAAGCAGAGTGTCCATGGTCCATAATTGTGTTATGACTATTTGTTTGAAAGCAGTGCAGTGGTGATTGTAGTAATTGAAATATTATTACACATTTGTACCATTGCATCAATTTTCAGACAATTGCAATAACTTTGACCTTGTAGTATACAAGGTCAAAGTTATGAAAATCAAGTAAAATTGTACTTTATTTATGTGTCACTTGTGTCCATGACTCCCAAATTTCACTTCGTTTCACCCTACAACACAACCAGCCATTTTCGTGCTGCGGGCCACTTTGTGACCAGTACACCCAAAATGATTTTGAACAGTACGAGGTCAAAGGTACCTTATGTATCTGCAACTAATATTACTCTGTCCGAATGTTCCATCAGTTTGGCTCTATGGCTAGCAATTTAAGACATACAGTCCATTTTGAAACAAGTGCACTAAATTATCCCAAATCAAATAGTACCTTAAACAACACAATATCTAAGGTACCTCATATATATCCCATTAGCACTTCCCAATCTCGAATTTCAATCGAATAGCAGGTCAATTTGAGATAAGTGTAGCTGTTTCTCTCAGCTTTGAACCGTTTTCAAGTTGCATGCCATTTCTAGACAATTGGACCAAATGATAACTAAAGACTTCGCCGTCAATGATATATCTCATATATATTCAACTAGTACCGCCGAATTCCACATTCCAATCTACCACCAGAGTGTTCAATGTGCAGGCAGTTCTGAAACATTTACACCGAATGCGCCCAAATTGACCTTGAACAGTGCAAGGTCAAAGGTATCTCTTATATGTTCTTCTAGTACCCTCGAGTCTTAAATTTCACTAAGTTGCACTCAATAAATAGCTATTTCGAAATTATTTATTAGTTTTTATTTCACATTGACCACAATGTTAAATTTCAGTCTTTTTAAAAAATGAGTTTGAAATTTAAAAATTCATAGAAGAAACTTTTGAGAGGACTGACAAAGGGAACATTTAACAAAAAGAATCATAGCTGTATTAGTAGCATTTCCTAATTCTCGCCTCTGATGGTCCTGTGTCCAGAATTTTTATATATTTCTGTGAAAGATATAAAAAAAGTAAAAATTAAGTTTTCTGAAGATACCCATGGGCAAAATTCCACAACATCTTTATTGCACTGTTTTAAGAACTGTGGGAGAAGAGTATCATTTTTATGAAACGCCATGCCCCATGTTACCAAAAATGAAAAAAAAAATCATTCAGATTTCAAAAATAACCTGGATATTTGTTGGATAGCTACTTTTCCCTTAAATTTTATGTTAATTTGCTCACGGTGTCAGCGAACGCGGTACAAGGACGAACAATGATGGTCAGGACATTAGCTCTGCTGACACAGTCAATCAGAGCTAAAATTATTAAAATTCAACATTCAAATTCAAAATTGTGAAAAAAGGGTTTGGAGATATGGTGGATAGCTACCTTTCAACAAATATGGCGCTAATACTCTTAACTTTGTAAGAGAAAAAGCGCAAATGTTGAGGAAAATTATGTATGGATGACGGAAAGCTGCGCTATGACAATGTAGTCAAGCAGAACAAACAATCCAGGGCCCTTAAGACAACGCTTGAACAGCAAGCACTCAACAAAAAGGTTATATTTAACCATTCTTGCCACCAGAGATCACTGTGATTCTGAAACGGCCGAATGTGTTTTTAATGCATACAGCAGAATTTGACCATTTTGCTCTGCTGTCAACAGTTTCCGAGTTGCCGATTCTCAAAAATATGCAAGCTTAATATTGAATCTTTCATATCTAAATGACATTAGTAGTTAAATTCGGAACCCTCTTTTGATTTTTAAAGTTTCCAAGACCAGACCTCAGGTCAAAATATTCTGGTATCATTCTATTTTAACTCTGCTTTTAAACAAACACACAGTGTGGGCAAATGACACATTTATTACAAATCTAAACATTATATGAGCAAGAATTAGCAATGATGACGATACAACAAATTAGTGTTACACTGAAAGTACACCATAATGGTTGGTCTATTGCACATATAAAAATACTCCCAGCTACTGGTGATGATAACCTGGTAATGACTAATAAACACTGTACCTAAAATAAACATGATAAAGATGACCGTGAGGGTGGGTGGGTGGGAAATTGATTCTAAGACCAGTAGAAGCAAGCAAGCAGGCAGCATGGTCGTACTGAAGCACATGTTAAGACTGACCCAAAATGTGACATGGTAAGGATGGTAAGTTAGGGGTAAGTGGCTTGATACTAAAGAGCCAATGGGGAGATAGGTTAGGTAGGACACTAAGGTGGGCTGGTGAATAACCAATGAGATTGACGAATGGAAGGGAAGGATAGAGCTTACCATAATGATGACTTTGGTGACCTGTGTGGCAGACATCTGGTGTATGCAGTGAATGATCATAAAGGGCTGGTGAAGGTGATGGTGTTACATGATCATAAAGGCCCCAAGTGGGACTGTATGAGGACAGGTGGTAGTATACAATGTCCCCAAGGCCAAGTGCATTTGCCCAAACACCTGTATTTGCTTAAAAACTGTTTCAATGAAACTTATCGACTGTGCCAGCAGAGATAATAGCATGTCACGGGCATCCATCGGCCTGTGTCCGTCAGTACGTTAGTGCGTCCGTAACACCTGTTTTCTCTGTTAATTTATTTCAATGTAATCTGTGCAATGATTTAAGGCAGAACGTTATAACTTTATAGGCTAAATAACAGATGAAGTTAGAGATGTCGAAGATGAAACAGAAATGGTCAGACTTTGAAAACATCTGTTAGAAAACTTTCAAAGGCGGCGTGGGGAAATTTATTACAGCTGCATATGAAAGATGTAATGATTCTTATATAGCATGGTAGTCTAAATTACATAATTGATAATAATGTTTTCCGTGAACTTTGGACGGTAAGAAGTGACATATAAGTTCGGAGGGGTGGGGCTATTATTGGAAAGAGCATTAAAGTAGTTGCGGTACTGTGTAGCCAACTCACTGTAATAAACAATTTTGTCTGTCTATAACCGGTAAGCGAATTAATGCCAAATTTTGTGGAAAAGTGGTTAACCACCATGTCGCCAGACCATCTTTTTTGTTTTTTAAACTTGTTGATTTTTTAATTTTAATATTTTTTTTTCCTTTTCGTTAACATGGAACCCCATGGGAGTGAAAATTTCAAAACGCTACTCTCCTTCCAGTTTTCAAACGAGTTCAACCACACTTCACGATATATATTTTGGTGATGGGGTGATAATTGCTATTAAATTTCTTGGCCATCTTCCAGTGTTTAAAACTTTATGGGACTTTGAGAAATTTTCCTTAAAATAGGACCATTATGAGACTGGAGATTTGAAACGTACTCCTGCTACAGTTTTCATTTGATTTCAATCAAACTTTATGATGATGGTGGAATAATGGTTATTAAACTTGTTGAAAATCTTCTAATTATTACAAATTTTATGCCACTTTTGAACACACAACCACACAACGGGCTGGAAATTCAAAACGCTACTTCTTCTACAGCTTTTATTCGACTTCCGCCAAACTTGATGACACGTAATGCGGAAGCTAGGGCTATTTAATTCCTTGGCGATATACCAGGTATTAAAACGTTTATGGCACTTTGACATTTTAACATGAGAATCAATTGAAAATCCTAAGATGTGAAATATCCCAAGAATAGATAATCGTGGAGCGAAATTACAGGGACGAAAGTTTAGGGCTCGTGATGTTATGAAGCGTATATGAAGGATACTTTGTCAGATTCGTTCGGGTCAGTTTGAGGTCATTCGCTGCACTGTGCACTGTCCGATGTTAATGTTTCGTTTGTAATATCTACTGCTGTCATCAAGCAGAGCCTCAAGGTCCATGCACCTCTTGTTTTTAATTTCAGTTTAAAGTTGCAGATTTATTAACTTGGAGAATGTGTGTATAATAATTGTCTATATTGTCCCAAAGACCCATTTCGTAACTACTAAGGAATAAATACAAGTGCTAAATACGTGTCAAGGAGGGAAAGCCTAGTTCAAGGCTCAGAAACCCCCGATTGCAATCGGTAGAACATATCCGAGAGCCACCCCCACCCCATACTTGGTTCTATGTTGGCTTATTGGATCCACCGTTCTTTGGGTCCATGATCCACAGAGCCGGATATCCCTTGAATTTTCGTGTTTTTTTTTCTAGCTGGTAGATTAGGTTAGGGACCTGAAAAGGGGGTTTCATTCTGAACAAATTTTTTAATTTTTAAAAGTGACAAGGATATCCCTATATCTTATCTAAACAGTTAATTGTTCCTGGATTTCGTTAATTTCACACGTTTTGTAGATTAATGCTATAGCTGGATATTATTACAGTAGGGTTTACATATCAAATCACATTCGGAACCATTATAGTGTCAGGAAAGCATATATTCTGTTATATATTGAAAGTTGGGCATTCCAATGTCAGATGTCCAATCTCCATGCCTAGCAAAGATCATAACGTCTTTCTTCCAGTGTTTCAGGCCGGTTAAGCCGTGCTAGAATCATGTTCTACACAGAGTGGCTTTGAGCTGGCACTTCTGTTAAACCAATTCTGTTATCGGTTGTCTTTAGATATAGTTAAGTACAGAGCAAAGCATCGAGGGGAAGAAGTGTGTTGTATTAGAGGCCAGACTGGGTAAGGGCCTCTTATTGGGGTAGAATTTTGATGATCAAATTGACGATTAACATTCATGCAACAAATACACTCGTGTCAGGGTATTGTAGTGTCATCGTTGTAGATATGTTTGATGTTAATATATTAGCACTTACCCGTACAACTTACCTGTACAATTTAGATGAGAATCTGGAGGTCCCAGATGATTAATAGCAGGCATTGCTTGTGACGCGTGCTCGAGCCTGGCAATGTTATCTTATGAGGCACCTGTGATTTCATTGCTTCCCGCACTTGGCTGCTAAAGGGACTCCATGGTTTGTAAATAGCTTCTTTTGTTCTTTGTTTGTTTGTATTTTCCCGTGTGTGTTCTGTATTTATACATGCTCCGCCCGGAATGGCGGTAATAAAGAATATATGGTAACAGGCAAAAGAAACGCGATATTTTAGAGTTGCATGACTACACTCACTAATTTATTTGGGCTCTCAGTACCAAAATTATCTTAATCAACGCTGGTTCACTTGGATGTGCTTTTCCTCTACATCTAAGTGTGAAGCAATTGCGTCGTCGTACTGTATTAGATAAGCATAGAAGGCACTTCATAGACGGCATTTGCATGATTTGTGCAGTGGACAGGTTTCTAAACATCCAGAATTTGGATATGATACCGTAGCTTGGTAAACATGTAACAGCAGGTGATCGGAAATACCCTAGATAATTGTTTGTAACAGCAGGTCATCGGAAATACCCTAGATCATTGTAACAGCAGGTCATCGGAAATACCCTATATCATTGTAACAGCAGGTCATCGGAAATACCGTAGATCATTGTAACAGCAGGTCATCAGAAATATCCTATAGCATTTTTGTAATAGCAGGTCATCGGAAATATTCTAGATCATTGTTTGTAACAGCAGGTCATCGGAAATACCTAGATCATTGTTTGTAACAGCAGGTCATCGGAAATACCCTAGATCATTGTTTGTACAGTGAGTGCGCAGTAAATGGACAAATTGTTCATTATTTTGGACAAAAGGGATTAACATTTTCCATTGTAACATTAGTAGTACATTGTGGGGTCATGAAATTCAGTTGACATCGGAAAGTATATCTAATCAAATTGGTTCTCTAAAGACAAGTTGTGTCCTAACTGTATTATCCATACATTGTTAGGGTTTCCATCGCCTGTCCATAATTATGAAATATACTCAATGTGTTACTCAGATAGGTTACAGCCATGGCTAATATGGTTTTCCCTTCAGATTGTACAATCAAATATTTAAATTGTAATACAATATGCCGTTGTACAATTTGAAGAAATAGATATACCAGTAATACATCATTTAGTAATTATCAAGTGGAGTCCTCTCTAATAAACACCATCTAATGTTAATCTGCTCTGCACGTTCACACGCGATTTTGTTTACTAAGATCTCTTGGTCTGAGGACTTTCTTCTCAGCTAGACTGCGTGACTGATTTCCTGTCGCTGACGCTTTCTCTCTAAACCATGATTGACCGGTGTTGGGGTGTTGAGTTTAATGCGCCGGTCACCCAAGAAGACAATCAGGGAGATCTCTTGTTTGTACTGATTCATAGGAAATAAATTGCCATTAGAAGCCAAACAGTGTAGGGTCTAATCACCATGTTAGTGGCGCAGTGGCCGTATTTACAAGTTAAGTAATAGTAAATTTAAGTTTATGATGTGAAAGACTGGTCCGGATCAAGGGCTATAATTAAAAAGTGGATGAATTCTATACGATTCCTTACCTCAAAGCTGCTGAGTTAGAAACTCAGATTACTATAAATGAACCTAAGCGAGACGCATGTCTCACCACACGTGTCAAAGTCTTTCCGGACGTTCAAACCTCAGTGAGTCAGAATTGTTTGCTCAAGGGCCGATTTTATCTGTGGGATCTTGTGGAGTTCTGTTGCGTCGTTATAGCAGTGAATCCGATCAAATCCACTAAGTGTCTCAAGTACATAGGCAGTGAATCTGTTGAATGGTCAATATGAGTACATTAAATGATCCCTGGGTCAGAATGGAACACGGATCTCAGGTGCAGATGATCCTTGTCAGACACAGCCGGGTGAACAAGTGTGACTATAGTAACAATACGTAGAGCGCCACTTTTGGTTTCTCTGAGAGTCGACCAATAAACTAAATAGTTTAAACGATGCAGCGAAAAACACTTAGTGGGTAATTTCCTATTTACATCATATGTTATTTTGCAGACAGGACAAACGACAGTTGTGATAATGCGAAGCGGTTACATTGTTACTGAATGCACAGGGGACAATCCATGTGCCATCTGATGTTCTATTGGAGACGTGTGTTCACCAAGGAAAATGCCTTAATGCATATTTAGTGAAAGTTCAAACGGTCGACCTTTCACTAAATATGCATTAGGGCATTTCCCTTAATTTACAGGTTCTGTGCATTTCGGTTTGTTGACAAGCTTTTTTGTTCCATCGTCTGGGTCACGGAAACAGATCTTTACTGAATCTATCAGATCTCACATTATCACCGTCTGGGATGTCGGGGACCTCTATCACTGTATCAGGTCATGAGTTAATCTGTCTGAATGGTCCAGACCCAGGGATGAAGGAGACCACATGCTGGAAGGTCAATGCCAGGTAATGGAACTACTATTTGCTCATCTGCACAGTTCAGAGCCAAACACGTTTCTGGCATAATGTTTCTGGGGAGTTTGGAAAATATATGAGAAAACATCAGTAGTAGTGGCGGACAATTGTAGTGACAGTAGCAGTGGTACCAGTAGCATCAATAGTAATGGTAACATGAGGTTAGTAACAACACTAACAGCAACAGTACCAACCAAAAAGTAACTGCAAATAACAGCAACGGCACCAGCAGTAACAGTAGCGGAACAGTAGTAGCAAGGGACAGTCGCAGTAACACGAATAATAGCATCAATTTTAAAAAACAGTAATTCCATTAACCGCACAGCGGCAGTAACTGCAGTAGGAGCAGCAGTAGCAAATGTAAATGGAAGTAACTATGCCAGAAGGATTAGACTTTTTAGTACTCTTCCTTTAAGAGTATATATTAGTTTGCACTTATCGGTTCACTGGCCCAGGAATGCACATTGGCTAAAGCATTGACACCCTGAGCACCAGAAACGTTCACAGACGCATTTGTCACTTTATTTTGAAGGAAGAACTCTGTAAACAAAACAATTCATGCTTATCCGTCTGTGTCCCCGTCTGCAACAAGAAGCCCAGGACCGTTGAGGTTCCACTTGTCTCAGACTCAGGTTTGATTTAATAGGTATGCAGCAACGTGTATCCATTGCCGGCGCTTTCTGATTGGCAGCCAGAATTTCAATGAAATCTACAGACTGTCAAAATGTCACACAGAAATGACTCTTTTGGCCTCTTAAAAGCGATGATTCACAACAGTGCTACCTTAAAACCAATACTTTATCTATTGTTACTGCGAAACTCTTGTGTCCATTATGATAGGCGATTCTTTCGTACTATTGTATTTATGTGTTATTATAAATCTTTGCCATGTTGGCGGTCTTTAAAATGAACTTTGGCTGTTCAGTCGCAACTTTTTCTGTAGAAGATCTCATAGCCGTTATGTGTGTATTGAATCTAAGGCTATGGGTTTGAATCCCTCAAGTATACGAGTTACTTTTGCACTTTTCTTGTTTCTTCATCCGCGGTTTTCATATTAATTAACTTTTTCAGGCATATCAGGACAGAAATGTAGCGTATTGCCAAGCGTTGCCGTCTGAAGAGCACAAAAGAGACAAAACAGACAAGACATTTTAAGGGACCCCAGAATTCTGTCCTGGAATTTTGGCTAACTATTAAGGACTGGGTAATTCAAAGTGAACAATCGTTAGACGCCAAGATAGCGTCTCGCATACATGTACAAGCAAGGAGGCTAGGCGACGGGAAAGTGGAATCAAGGATAACGAAACAAGATCGCAGAACTGAAGATAACAATCCGCGCTGCAACTGAAGGAAGAATTGTAGCTAATGGAAGACAATGCCGATTGGAAGCGGAACGAGCCACTCTGAAACTGAAACAAAAACTAAAGATGCAAGAAGACGAGTTTTATCTGGAGACGCAACTCCCAGGAAACGGAACCTTGCCGAGGAACAAGATCGGCCAGTGATGTCACACGGAAGCATATTCCTTTCGTGTATACACCTGTGATGTCGCGACAAGGTCCGGGTGTGCCCACTGTACAACGCCACACAGAAGTGGGTGCGATTGGCGCGTTCCAGGTGTGTTCTCGTGTGATCCTGTGCAGGATGTACAGTCATGTTCTCGCGTGATCCTGTGCAGGATGTACAGTGTAGGATATCTGAGTCATGCAGGAGGTGCAAAAGACATGATCAGTGGTTGTTTCCTTATTGATCCAGAGACCGGGTAGACCGAAGCATGGGCTTTGCTAGATAAAGAATATGGAGACCGGTATCGAGTGTCAATGATTTGTCTGTCAAAGATCCAAGAGTGATCGGCTCAAGAAAATTGTCAATGTTTTTTTTACACAATGCAGTCACGCAATGGGATGTTTTTCCGACTTGAACATTCTTGATCACCCATTGGACATTGTACGTGACGTTGTCATATACAAAGTCCTCCAGCGCGGCACCTTCTCGGGTAGTTCCAGGACCTAGTTGACTTTGTAGCATCTGCAATGCATCGGACATCGTACCCGATCTACGGCACGGCAGCAACGCATCATCGCTACCATGTCACAATAGAAAACAAGACGAAGTCTGACCAGGCGATCAGGAAAAGTAAGGCGGCTTAATTTGCAACAAACGTAAGCTGTCATGACAGCAACACAAGGAAGGCTTAACACCGGAAATGCTGCCAGCTATGTCGACACGGTCATCACGTGGAAGAGTGTGGAACCCTAGACAACGGGGCGTGGTATTATCATACATAGCAATACCAAGGAGAACCTTAAAAGCTACTGAAGGCACTTTACCCAATGCCAGTTCTGAGATCCTTCTTGTCAGGATACTTTATAATATTTCAAAAACACTTCATTTCTGTTGTGTCTACCGAAGTGAGAGAGTGGTTCGCATGAAAATATTAATCATAGCTATAAGGGAGGTCTATGAAATCCAAGGAGATATGACTGATAGCAGGAGATTCTAATCCTCCGCACAGTAATAGGGAGTATTTTAAACTCCTTGGCGGGAAAATTTTCCGAAGATACCCGAAAGAAGTGTAAAGGCGCGAAAACAGGGGCATCTCACTATTGGCGGAGCTTTTACTTGTCGCAAAATGATTGGCTAAAGGGTAGTCATATGACCAAGACAGTTGGCTTCCGAATGAAACTGATTATTCATACTGCGAATTTGTGGCGCCAAATACTCCCTATTGGAACAACTGGCCTCCAGGTTCCCACTCCCCTTCTAGCCTTAGTTTCCGTTTTATTAAATGTGACAGTTTAAGAGGCTGCTGCTATAACCAAGGGGTCTACACAACTAGAGGCCATGTATTCAATGATCCCAGCCTGCTCGATCTAATCATTACTGCAAACGACACCACCACTGATAAGTTAGATTGTCTTGCTACAATGAGGAAAAACGATCTTTGTGTACTTCAGTTCAAGCTGGTGTGTAAAATTACCCTCACTCTGCATACCAAAGGAAGGACACATTTCGACAAGGCTGATTTTGACTCAACTCTAGACGCTCCTTAATAGACTGGACCCCGCTGCTCCGACCTGAACTAAACCTTGAGACACAATGGAATAATTTTATAACACATGTATCAATAACATTATTAAAATATATCTTCCCAAATCGACAGTTATTGTGAATCAGGATAGGGAAGGCACAATCCCACTTGACAAAACCATCCGTGCCCGGATCAAATGGAAGTGTTTGAAATGACACACTCCATATATCAGATATGCAAAATCAAGAAATTACTGGCTTTGTGGAACGTAGTCTTTTTGACACATGTATTTTGACACATGTCGTATCAATAATGGTTGTGCCCCGTCACATCGTGTCGTGTCTCGTTGTGTCTGAGTTCTTATTGTGACTGCCTGAATCAGTTACAGGGACTTCAGCCGTAATGGAATACTGAAAACCCCAGTCACCAGAAACTTGCTGCAGATTAACCGATCTCCAATAAGTAAACGTACTTCATGTGGCTATGAGCGTACACATCAACTGATCTTATGACCGAACCCAGCGCGATCACCAATTCATGCAGATAAGTGTCAATTAAAGTGGTTTGATATTTTCTTTGTAGGCGATAAAAGGGTAACTTGATTAAAGGAAATGTGGATATCCGCTCACTAACAGCCATGTCCTAGCCCTCAACTCTTCATGTCTGGACTTCATCTATCGGAAACGGTTTCTATAAGTTTTAGGTGCATATCATAGACGTGCTACTACAATTGATTTTAATTTCGACACCCTGAATGCTTCAGCATCTGCTGCCAAATATGGGGGAAGTTTCACCTTGATTTAATTTATACATTAATGGTCGCCTTCTTCACTTTTCCTCCGTGAACTCGAACCATGGTTCATAAATCTTTTTCTCTCGGGACAATAGCACCAGTGGACACTAATCGCTGTTTCTACTGTACAGGTGGTGATAATGGGTGTGTTTAGTAGGATCTAGCTCTGTGGCGTTAATGGAAGAACGATCAATAACAAAACCAAGAAGCATCACTAGGCACCAAAGATCCCGTTGTTACTTTTTGACAATACAGGTCCATGGAGATATGAAAGCAAGGATAGCTCTCAGATAGCTTTTATTGCATTAATATTGCCACGAAAAATATGAACCATCAGGACTAAACCTCTCAACTGCAAATTTAGACACCAGATCATGATTTTAATTTTTATTAAACATATAGCTATAATATTTTAACTAAAAATGTCACGGATCAGAAGCCCAGCAATATTTACCTTCTGTCTGAACTTTCAAATAGTCTATTGAATAATTGCAATGATTTTCAGCTGTCTGAGATCAAACATGCTATATTTCTTGTGCCAGTGCAATGAAACTTTGTTATCTTGCCTATGGATGTCTTAAAATGACTATTTGTTACACTCCTAAAATTTTAATTTTGTTCAAATATACCGAAAATGTCCATGATGCTACACCTACAGTGACACTAATCTTCCACCCACACTTTGCACAGAGGTTCCGTGGGATGATCCCCACAAAAGCTAATTGTCGGAAGTTGGAAATCTAAAATATGTATAAAAGTAAAATTAAACACTCTGGCCATTGACACAAAGACAAATTTTTAAATTTAAACACTCTGGCCATTGACACAAAGACAAATTTTTAAAATTAAACACTCTGGCCATTGACACAAAGACAAATTTTTAAATTTAAACACTCTGGCCATTGACACAAAGACAATTTTTTTTTTCAAAATTATCCTAAGCATGGTAATCCAATCAGACGACCACTTGGGCCTTTGTGGTACGTGTGTACTGAAGGTACTTTGTCAAATTTAGCCTGGGTCGTTCAGACGTTTTGGGGGTGGGTTCTTCGAAAATACGGCCATGTAGTTTCTTTTAGTATGAGCATGAGCCGGGGTTGGATCTTGTTGTGGAGGGTTTGACATGGGGGGTTTGAAGGTCACATTTATGTATTATCTGTTGCCATTGTATTATGATCCTTGGGACTTATTAAAAATGGATTAAAACTTTACTTGCTTTATCGATCTTTGATTATTCCTTGCATCTAAAATCCCATTGGATAGTGTCTGGTACACTGGTATTTTTCCTCAGATCATTAAGATCGTTTCAGCCAACTACTACCGTACAGAAATAAATAAAATGT
>JAAUYG010076745.1_pt1 | contig 15571 bp, 10 predicted proteins | sample 7278091 | NCBI WGS metagenome assembly JAAUYG01 (sample SAMN14350201, study PRJNA611818) | marine sediment metagenome | isolation source: surface marine sediment (0.6m) | place: French Polynesia: Moorea | collected 2018-08 | reverse complement strand
TTCGAGCTCCTGGGTTAGAAAGAGAGTATATGTGCAACTTCTGGACTTTCGCCAATGGCAAGTTGGTTCACAAGCAGAGCGTCAAGGCCCATGGGCCTCTTGTTATCTACCGTAACATTCTTCATGCCTCTGTACTGACTTTAATACCTTAAAGTGTAACGTGTGTCAAAGCTTATGGGGTCATGACTGCATGTGATCACAACTGTCCTTTACACATGTTACATTAAAACCAGCCGTGAAACCTACTCATAGTCCTGTATTAGGATTCACAGCAGCCGGTCTGTAGAGAGTATTCTTTAAGAGAGGGATCACTGTGCATTGTTGGATTTCGTACTCCTTTAAAAACTGGTCCCAGTAGTAAAAAAAATCACCTCAAGTTTGAGATGATGTTAATACATCGTACAGTGGAACCTGTCTTGAGAGACCACTCTCATGAGAAACCACCTGTCTTGAAAGACCAGTCACATTTCTGGCAGAAGGACCTACATTTTTAGATACCCGAACCTGTCATCAGAGGCCACCTCTCTTGAGAGACCACATTTTTGTGGCCAATGGGTTGGTCTTTCAAGACAGATTCTTCTGTAGTCATAAAGTCTAATAAAATAAGAAGTCTATAGTCTAAAAATGCTTTCTAGTAGTCTAAAAATGCTTTTTAATGGGAAAGATTGAGGGCCCGGCCATTATTACAGTATGCATGTTTGTTTTAGTTAAACTTTTCACTTATTCCATGTTATTATTGTTATTGTTTATATAACTTGTCCCACATTTTAGAGATGTTTTGGATAATTTTAGGTGGTGTATTAGGCCCAATAACACCCAAAAAGACCCTATTTTTGCAGTTGATCTCTGCCAAAAACGGTCTGATTATTTACGTAACCATGCCCATAGCTATAGCAACGGATCAATAGCCTTTGTCTTACACGCCCGTGACGTCATTGGTTGGCGTCATCGTGTATGGGGGCCCTTTGGGGGGTCGGCAATCGTGGAATTCAACTGTGCAGTTCAAGAATCAATTGCACGGTTGCCTCCAATGGTAAAGTATAGGGGAATTCATCTAGGTATATAATAATTACTATTATTTTTATTTATCAGACAGTTTTGGTACTGCTGGAAGGTGGTCTTAATTCTGAGGTGGTTGGACAATTTGCTATTCCATTGTACACAGTAAGGTACACTATGTACAATGCTGTAGGTAAGGACCTTCTGCGTGTTCTACATCTTGCAGTTAGTTGCACGAAAACACATTAATCTGGAACATGTACAATTGATCACCAGTTCTGTCAAGTTGCCATAGCAACCACTCAGTTTTAGACTTCATTGAATTTTATTACACCAGCCCCGTGAGCCTTATGTTTGGACATCACTTTCCTTAAACCTCACGCCAGCAATGACACTTAGAGATTAAACCATCGTAAACCAGGAACACATCTCCATGTATTGCAACTGTACTGTATGAATCGGTCTTGAAGACCACCCAAATATGTTCGTACAGTGAAACCTGTCCTGCGAGACCACGACTACATGTATGGGAGACCGCCAGTCTTGAAAGGTCAGATATTCCTGGCAGAAAGTCCTACACTTCACTGTAATTGAACCTGTCACTTGGTCACCATGGTAACGAAAGACCACTTTTCTTGAGACCCAATTTTTATGGCCAATAGGATGATCTTTCAAGACAGGTTCTACTGTATTATAAGGATGTAGTCACCAAAGCTGTGTAGTCTCAGGCAGGTCAGGTGGAATTTTGAGTCAGTTGGCCTGGAATGTGTGGTTTTTAAAGGCAGTGCTCTCATAACACCTTACAACATGTACAAAGCAAGTTTCACTGTACTGGACTTTCATTTTAGCGCTATTTTTCTAGGTTTCACTTTGTATATAACACACAGAAGCTAGAGTCCAGACTGTAATCGGACTGTAGGCACAAACAGTTATGGCGCAGTAATGGCTGGGTACTGGTAATGAAAATTGTATTTTGTTTACGGGAATTAAATTTCGCAATATCGCTTAAGCCATGAAATTGGCGGAATCTATTCCACAATTATCAAGTTCAATATATTACAATACCATGAATACTGTATCAATCAGCATCCCACTACTACTATTTATCTAAACCACTAAATTAGCAATGACTGAATTCACATGGATACAGTTGGCTAAACCATATATAACAAACATATTTACACGAAAATCCCATCTCAAAAGATTATCTCTTATGGTCTTACTAGACAGGTGGTCTCCTATAACAGGTTCAAACATGTTGAATGTTAAAGATAACTTTTTTTTACCACATCTACCTGAAAAACATGTTTTGTTTTAACAGAGGCACCCTCCTAACAGGGGCCTCTTGAGATGAGTTTCAACAAAAGGGGGTACCTCAGGAAATAAACTGTGACACAACAACCTTAGGTTGCTTTTAAGTTTTAACGTGTTCAAGTTTCAATACTGAACACATTGAAATTAGTTACTGATAAAAAAGATTTAACAGCAGAAGTTAGGTATGTGGGCAACTGGCTCCACTACCAGCTACAGCCAACTAGGGATCATGGTGATGCTGCTTTAGCAACTAAATAGAACTATATCACATGTACATCATACATAGAGCAATGCCTGTGTACAGGGCAAATGACAGAACAATAACAGGTACTAAGGTTGGTTCAAGTAAAAGTAGGCGAATATGAACCCAACGAGATCAAGTAATGCTATCAAAATGCTCAAGGTACATAATGACCAATTCACAAATACAGTGATCCCTCTATTTTACAACCCTTTAATTTAAAACCATCTGGATTATATTAACATGTATTAATGTATAATTTGGACTCAAAATGTCAGTGTATGCCTTAGTATAAGAATGTCTGTGATGTGGTGATACAAGATATCATAGTATCATAGTCCTTAAAATAGAGGGACCAGTGTACAGGTCAATGAAGACACGTCTGTGTTTTACCTTTCTGAGCCTTCCATTGGGATCGGATTATTGGCGTGATCGGCAGCAATTTGGGGATTCCCGCCCCTGATGTCTGACTTGGCGGGGACTTGAATGCAATGGGACGGCCACTACCTATGGGCCGGCGAGTGGGCGCTGGAAGAAATGAGTGATATATACAAAACGGCAACATACATACATATGGTAAACTCTGGATTAACTCTGGATTAAATCCTAGTGTCAAATCGGGGATTCATATCTCACACCTCTCTACTAAGCATGCTAAGGACAGAATTATTTGTCAGCATTGAGCAAGTGATATGAATGCCTTTAATCCTCCCTCTCACCAAAGGACACTTCTCTAATAAGGATAGAATTATTTGGTGGAAAGGAGTATTAGAGGGGGACTACTGTACACAGAATTCATTTCAGGCTTTTCAAACTGTAAGTTGAAGGACCTCATTTACAGTGTTAAGACATTTCCCTTACCCAATCTTTTTCTCCCTCTCCTCGATCTGTCTATCAAAGACGACCTATGATGGTGTCTCGTTTCAAATTTTTCACGGTCCTCAGATTTTTCTACCTCCTTCGGTGACGTCTCTTTCCCCGTAGAGGGCTGGGACTTGTCGTTACCATGGTCACCGACCTTAGCGGCAAAGTTGATGCCGGAGATGTTACTATTGGCCACGTTTATACCAGACATGTTCACTTTGGCGCCAGTAGCCATGATGTTGCCCTGGTTGACAAGGCGCGATACGATATCGGCCAGACTCATCAGTCGCCTTGGTGACATATCGTGAGCAGACGGAAGAACTGGAGGGGATGACGAGTCTGGAAAATGAATTTATCAGGTACAGCACACAGCACGCAACACACTTTGCTCTTAATACCACATACAGTAGAACCTGTAGATAGACCACCAGACAGACATAGACAATGTGGTACTAACATTGCTCCTAGTTCAACAACATAGATAGATCTAAGCGACAGACAAAGACAATGCGGTCCTGACATTGCTGTGAGTTCAACAACACAGATCTCTGAACTATTATCGATTATTACATGCGTGAGACCTCTTCATTGCAGTCTGGGTAAAGGTGGCTCAAGCACTGTCAGTGTTACAATGTTTTATCATTGTAAGTAAGGTAGTCGGTCAGTTAGACCACCAACTGCATAAATAAATAGAAGCCTTCCCTTTAGAATTTCACACAAGTATCGCTTTGCTCACTTTGCAGGTCAGCCAATGTATAACCTAGGGTTCCTTTCTCATCTTCATCTATGATAAAGTGCTGATACTGCTGATGGCGTATCCCAGAATCCCCAGTAAAAAAATGCGTATTCGCATGGCAAACCCCATTTCAGAATGGTTCAATGGAAAGCATATACATGCACCTCTAGCTAAGTTTAGAAGCCTTGTGGTCTTTATACACCTGGCCTTATACCAGGTTTAGCTGGACTATGATTAGCGGCTTTTTGAGTTCTACCAAGTGTAAGAGTCAAATATATTTTAAACAGCTACTTCTGACAGTACTATAGGATAACATCGCGTGACGCGTGTACTTGATCATGATACATTACTGGGTCAATTTTTACATAACTATATTGGGTGCTGGCTCATAATGGCCAGAAAAGTAAATTTGTAAGGTTCTTATGATGTACATGCATTCGCACACCAACGAGCTGTCACAAGGTCTATCTGAATATTTTGTTTTGTTCTCTTGCCATAGATTTATAGATCTCTCACTTACCAGAGGTAGGGGACACACTGATGCCTGTAGATTCACCTTTGGTGTTCTCCCCACACGCGACAGCGGCGGCCATAGCTGCCACGCGCTGCTGCAGCTCAACGAACGTCGTCGGGGGAGCCAGGAGTCTCGGCATCTGTAGCAGAGGCCTTAGGGCTCCACCACCGGGGGGCGCCACTGGAGCCGTAGAACCAAGCAGCGGGGATCTCAGAGCAGAGATGGCCACAGATTTGGCAGGGCTGATGTCTGTGGCCGGAGGTAGAGGTTTATCGGAACTGGCCGGTACTAGCAGGCGAGGAGGCAGCACAACGGGGGGTACCAGCGACTGGGTTGATGGTTGATGGGGTTTACTCTGTGGACTTAGCGGATGTATTTTAAACTGCGGCTGTATCAGCGGTGGCTTCCTCAATAGCTGTGGGATGATATCACTGTGCTGGACCCTAGCACCTAAAAGATATGGAGCAACGGCCTGACTGTACGTTATAGAACATTCACAGCGTCTACCACTCGTACGGACACACTAACCACTTAGTAGGTGGAATATTATTTATACGGGTACATAAAATTATTAAACGTCAGTGTCATAACCATGAGACCCTCACCAGAGAGTGTAAACTGAAATTTAAGGAGGTTTATACATGTATCTGGCCTTGTTATTTTGCCAGAATGGAGATGGATCAGTAATTTCCCTGCTACAAAACCTTACCATTCAATTCTCAAATGACAGTTTTATTTTTCAAATAGTTTCTAGAACATGTCATGTACATGTATTGCATGTACTAAGGGCACTTGAAATGCATAAAACAACCCCTCAAAAGTTCAAAGAACCCATTCATCACATTGCTGGCATATTTTACAAAGCATAATTCCTGACCTAGAGTGATTAATATTTTTTTGAAGTTTTTTTTGTAATTTAACACATTCATACCTATTATCACTCAGTTTAAGGTAGCACATCAGTATATTTACCTTCCAATGTTGGACGTGCAGCCTCAGTCACTATAGATGGCAACTGGGCAGCAATAGCCCTGCTATGAGTCAGCGATAAACTTTCAGCAGCGGTATTAGCACAGTCGGTCGTCACTTCAGCGGATACATGTGGTTGGGCGGGCCTTTTCAATTTGTTGATATCCAGAGTTGAGGGGCCAGGAATCCGGATCGGGTCAGGCTGTTTGGAGGAACTCGCCGACTGGGGCTGACTGTGGTTGCCATGGTTACTACTGGATGCTGGGGGTAGTGGTCTACAACCTTCATCATCGTCATAGTCATCATCAGACTCTGAGCAGACACCGTCTGAGAATAGAAACATGACAACAGTAAGGAATGAATATATCACATGTATCTGGCATACATCAAAGACTACCTGGGTGAATTAACACAAGCAGTACAAGCACTGTCATATACAGGTATAACAATATCAGATCCTACGTTTAGAAACAAAAAAGATAAACAACTACTATATTTTGTAACACCAACCTTCGATTTGAGCTGGCAAAAGTTGGGAAAGAATACACTAACTGATAGACATGGATATGCATGGAACATATACCATATTGGCATGGAATACGGTATATATCATATTGGCATACATGCACATGCCCTACATGTAATGGTTTAGGAAGAGCGGTTGGTAACCATGTCTCTTCACAAGTCATTGTATGCAATCAACCTACACCAGTAACTTACTTAGTACATGTACACTGCTGGGAAGTATTTGAACTACATGCCTGAATGACTTCCTGCATGGTTTCACAAAACAGGAAATAAGCCATCAAATTAACAAGAGAGTTTTAGGATCGTGAGACCTGTCCCAGAAATCAGTGAAGTTTGTTCGGATTTGAAAGTAAAACGGAGACACATGCAGGGTGGTGGAGGGGGGGGGGGGTAGTTATTGAAAATAATGCAGTCTGTTTTAATCCACTAATCTGTGCAACGTGATTGACCAAGAATCTGGTTTAAAGTCAAACCTTAAACCTAAAAGTGTTTCCAACAACTCAGCCCAGAACTTTCTGTTTTGCATAACATCGGCAACCAGTTCATATAAAAAACCAATAAACATGACAAATGTAAAAACAAATTAATATGCATGTATTACCACTATGTCCAGATTGAGTTAATTTTCAATCAAACTGGCATTATAATTATTATTTCGGAAACTTGAGTGGCATGTAAAACTGTATAAACAGCTTGATCTATACCATAAACAATACATACTGGTAACATCAAACAAAGCTAACAAATCCCTGGATAAAACTGCCCCTACTATACATGCTATACGTATGATAACTTATAAGCATGATAGTTAGTGTGCAGACATTTTCACAAAATATAGATTCCTACACAAGGAAAAATTGAACAGACACAGGCACATCGAAAGTTAGAATACATAGGGAATACATATCTCCAAAAAGGTGCATAGCAGTTCTCACGCTTATAGCAGAATTCATGAATATTCATTTTCTCTGTTCTCACCCGTTTCCAGAACGCCTCCGGTATCATTTTTCAGCATAGGCTGTACCGCACACACCCGATTGCCCTGAAAGCAAAACACATTTCTCATATTTGACAAAAACTCCTGACCAACAATTCTCAGAACAAAGATAGTCCCAGTAACCTTAATTGCGTCATATCAGTGTTTCCAAAATTAAGCCTTCGAGGTTTTCTGTGGGATCTCTGCGTAACAGGACAAATTATGAAGTGGATATATCACGTATATATATAACAGCTTGATTATCATCATTTTATTTACAAGATACAGGAAGGTTTCTCTCATCTGAACAGCTCAGGATCAAGACGACCCATCTTTCACGCCTTCTGCTCCTACGCCAAATCACAACTTTAGGGCCACCAGAAAAAATAAAAGTTTAGCCTGTGTTAGGGGATTGGGAAGTTTTGGAACAGGTTAAATTTACATCACTGGTTAAAATGGGAGAAATGCGCCAAAAACAAGATATTTAATCATTACCATGACTACTATTAGAGCATTTACTAGTGTCATGTGATGTAACCTCAGACAGTATTTCAGGGTGACATATTTGTGCATGTTTATATCACCTTTGTCGTGCGGTATCCATCCATAAAGGAGTGGCCCTCAATTTCTGAAATTTTAAAAGAATGACAGTTTTTGATAGTGTATACGTACTAACTGCTGTGTGGTACTGCTATATAAATACACTCATCTAGTATCTTGAAGACGTTATCATGTTTATTACATGCATACAAGGTATATAAGCCACAACCACATGCTGCTTGGATGAGATCGGCTTGTTAGTTTTTTTTGTTCTGTTCTTTTTTTTTCTTGCTAGTAACTCTGACCTTGCTAGTAACTCTGACCTAAACTCACAACATCATTGCCGTACGATCAACCTTAACATGTTTCACACATATAACATGTATAAATGTATATTTACCAAGTGTACTGTGCACTTATTTTTTCTTTTGTTTGTTTTTGCAAATAATGCACAGTAATCAATGATCTTACAGTTGGATAGTACTCTTAGTACTTATATTATGCAATAATTAAAGGTATTAGGAATGGAATGCCGGTTTATTTCGCGGGGCAGTCCTGAATTATTGTAAACCTACCTGATCTGGGTATGAACCGATACACCTTGTACGGTTCACCGCATTTCATGCGATGAAGGTGTTTGCATTCCTCGATGTCAGGGGCCTTGTTGAAAGCACAGCGCAACCGAGTCTTCATGGCAACGAAATCCGGCTTTTCACCTTCGTGATACTTTCCCGTGTGCTTTGCCCATTCCTAAAATAAAGACAATAGTCACACGAGTCAGTATTAAAGATTTAACAAGTCTTGAGAAATTGAAAGTTAAAACTGTAAAACAGGCCTTGATCATGTTGAAGCACTAATATGAAATTGGTACAAGGCCTTAAACTGTTAACAAGAAGTGCAGGGAGCGACATATATATGGTTCAAACAAAATAGCTTTATATGTTCAATGAAATTTTACAATTGTAAGAGTGCTACTGTACTAGTACATGTGGAATAAGGATTAGTGCCAGCACTGTTAGAAACTGGCAGCCTAAATTGTATCAGTGACAACTTCCAAAGGAGTTTATATATATATCAGCCTCATTGGACATACGTGTAATTTAACACATTTAACATGCAGCACTGCCCTTCCCAATGTGCAGTCCTCCTCGGCCTCGCTCAACTCTTCTGTCCATCCCCTAACATCCCCAAACCCTTCCTACCCCCCCCCAACTCTTACCCCTGTCCAGAGGACCTCAATTATTAACATAATTAGAAATTTCACATTTTGAGCATTTTATCATGTTTATATCATGTATATGTTGACTGTCCAGTACATGTACCAGTTAACAATCCTTACCAGGAATATCTTGATATGCTCCACGTTCCAGTCCTTTTTGGAGCGGTGTTTCCACGGTATTTTGAAGTGTGTGCACTCGCTATCCAGCCACTCCAGCCCCTGCACCGCCCCTGTGTTAATCATATTCTCTAACCACGGCCGCAGCCGCATTTTACACTCGGCACCCTGAGGACTGGTCGACATCACACTGCCATCTGGTGGCAAACCCTGAACCCCTGATGCATCTGCGCTGTACATCTTTGCTGTTGCTGTAGATACGGTAGACCCTGTTGTATCCGGAATGCTGCTAGCAGAACCTGATGACGGTTTACCGACCAAGGACTGCTCTTCTGTGGAAATGTTTAAGGACGTTTCAGCAGAAGCAGATGCTCTATCAGTAACCAAAGATACTCCAGAATGCTGGCCTGTTTTGGGCAGTTCGATCGATAACTGCGATTCTGCCCTTGATGATTCTGGATTATTGTTACCATGGTTACTCTGTAGCCCTGATCCGGAATTACTGTCAGTCTGGACCTGCTCACCAACTGTGTCAACTGGTCTTGTCTCTGATTCAGCGAGTTCCGCGTGTTCATTATTTCCCATACCCGCTGATTTTCTGATTCTGTATTCGGGTATTATTATGCTAGTTCCAGAAGTGTCATCAGTCTGGATTGCTGATGATCCGGACAGTCGGTGAGCTGTTTCCATGGTCTCACCCTCATCAATTACCAATTCTCCTCCACCTTCCTCCTCCCCATCATCCAGTACATCTACTGGACTTTTCTGACTACTAGCACCACCACTTTGTTCATTCTGGATTCCATCCACAGGTACATGTCCAGAACTTGCTGGATGTTGTTGCTGTTGACGACCAGGTACGGATGGCTCAGCTGCCTGAGGCGCCACCTTGTGTCCCTGTGACATTGTGGTAGATGTCAACTCTGTCTCCGTGCTGTCTCGTATACTCTTGGCGTCATCACTGAGGCCTGGATCTGGTGGCGGCAAGTCCTTCCCGTCTGGAAGAAGAATTTCTCTTTTAGCACATTCAGACTCTCCCGGGTTTTAACATTTTAAGTCACAGCCACTGACCAACATACCTTCATTCCACACAAAGGCCATCCTTTCACATGTTTTAATAATGTTAATTTCATGAATTTGACAATTAAAATTTAATATGCAAATTCATGGCCTTGAGCATATTAAACTTTCAACATTTTGCATTCCATGCAATTATTTACTGCACTGACTGCACACACATATCATGTATATACAATGTATACCCCATGTACACGATATGTAGAACATTATACTTAAATAATAATCTGTTAAAAGTTTCAGGGCTTAATATTTTCTACCCATTAACATGATTAACCATATTAACAATGACAAATAAGGAAGGAGCCTGTAAATTTACGAGTTATAGACTACCGGTACATTCAAACCTGTATTGAGAGATCACTGCCATGAGAGACCACCCGTCTTTAAGACAAAATATGCCTGGCAGAAGGACCTACAATTTCATTAAACCTGTCACCAAAGACCACCTGTCTTGAGAAACCACATTGTTAATGGCCAATGGGTGTGGTCTTTCAAGACAGGTTCTACTGTACTAAATAAAGCAACAAGAACCTGACCTTCCTATGTTCCTTCCCCAGTACAAGCATTCCCTAAAACACTAAATGTGCAACAAGGGTGCAGAGCGGAGCCTGGGTATGTTGAATGGTGTATGTTTTACCAACGACACTCTCTAGAGAATGCAGAGAAGACAAACACCCAGCCAGCAAGTAGGTTCTATAACCACGATGAAGACAAACACCCAGCCAGCAAGTAGGTTCTATAACCACGATGAAGACAAACACCCAGCCAGCAAGTAAGTTCTATAACCACGATGAAGACAAACACCCAGCCAGCAAGTAGGTTCTATAACCACGATGAATGAATTTGATGTGGCCCGACTCATGGGATTCAGAAGGGAACATCCAAAATACTGTACCAATTTACCATGTTTACCAAATATGTTAAAATGGTTTATCTCGCTAATATGACTAACAGCAACTTAAAATGTATAATATAATAAGACAATTATAATAAAATTTAATTAATTGGATTAAATTGTATTTTTATTATTTCGTATTATTTATAAGGCATGCATCCAGCTCCTCGGCTGGCTGGATTGCCGACACTTTCATAAATGAATAAACTTTTTATATATAATCCATTTAATATATAGCTATTATGGCTAATATAACTTTTGTCTTCGTTCATGAAAAGCATGAATAAAATTATCTATCTATATGTTCTTATAATGATACAATTGAATTCCCTATACATGCTTTATATCCTGCTACCCTTAAACAGCCCACAGGCTAGGTCATTACATTAGCCATCTTCGCTAACCAAGGGTCGGGAACGCTTCTTCGTGCGCATTATCAATCAGATGGGTTTGAAAATTAGGCTATTCACACCCCTCTGATGAATATTCATAAAGGAGGTTTTGAACTGTTATCATGTGAGGACTTCATAAATGCAAATATTCATTGTTTCATGATCACGTGATGTCAGTCAAGACGCCAAATAGCAGAAATTTGTGGCTATAGCCACATGAGCCAGGGCTCAATCAGCACTTTGTTTGAAGGATCGAGGCCTGGCTGGTGTGAGGACAACTTACTATGTACATGATGTAGTTGCTATAACCAACTAACGCTAAACCGGGTTATCGCATATGCGTACCGTACCGGATACAGATAACAATCAACCGAAATCCACAAGGCAATTAAACTGGGGCGTGAAACTGAAAGTGCGCTATAAAACACTCATGGTATTTGTGTCATGTCGACTACACTGAATGCATGGGAGAGCTACATGTAGATGTGCTGAACAAGTACTATAATCATGATAAGGCCCCGGCTACAACTGGGCTAAGCAAATTATAACACTGATTTGATGTTCCCTGGAGTATGTGTAAACAATTCTTCGCGAGTGATCTGACTGAAAAGTTTTGTGGAATTGTTTCATGCTTTAAGCACACGTAATCCCAGGGGCTTAATCATGTTATATGAATATTCATAAATTCTGCTATAAGTGTGTATGTAAAGACAGAGGGACCAGCCAATTACTGTAGCTCCATGTCATATATACATGATATACAGGTACTTTGTACTATTATTTATATATGGGATAAATAATGAGAAAACTATATCGATTCCACTGCCACTTTTTTTTTTTTTATTTAATATTTTCAAATCCTTGTAAGGCATCCAGCTTAAGTTAGCTCCCTTGCTATCTGGATTGCTGACACTTTCATGAAGCCTATAAATTTTCGTATTTAAACGTGTCACAGTTGTTATTATCATGAAAGTGTGAATAAACTATCTATCTATTCAAAATGTTATCCTTTTTCCATGTTCCAACAATTATGTCTGAAAATTTCCTCCCCCAAATGGCCATCTAACAATTTGCAGATTTGTCTAAAGAAATTTTAAATTTTCAAATATTTTCTTGTAAAATCAAAATTTAATGTAGCTACTAGTAACAACTCACTTTTTGAAGGTATGCCGGGGTGATACTAGTTTATGTCTTTAGACACAATTTGCAAGATTTCCTGAGAAATCAACCTGTACATTGTACGTCTTTAGACACAATTTGCAAGATTTCCTGAGAAATCAACCTGCAGATTTGTTTAGATACGCAAATTTTGCATAACAATACGCAACTTTTGCCTTCAGCATATTCAGCCCTGGCGACACCATCACATACATGTACAGTAGAGCCTCTTAATAGTCACTACCCCATTGCCCACAAAATTCGGTCTGTCAAGACAGGTGGTCTCTGGTGACAGGTTCAGTCATATTGAAATGTAGGTCCTTCTGCCAATACTTAATGTGTGGTCTGTCAAGACAGGTGGTCTCTCATGACAGTGGTTTCTCAAGATAGGTTTCACTGTATAGAAAGAACTTTACTAGTGGGCAGACATCCGGAGACGGGTGGAAGTAGCACAGGAAATTCGGGCAGCCTGAATATTAATCATGAGTATGATACATTACATACTACAGAATGTATGGGAATTTATGAGACTGTGAATGTGACTGTTGGGTCATTCACCCAGCGACTCCACTCGGCTCGGCTCCAAGCCCCGGGCTCCAGGTCTGCACCAGCCAGGCCAGGCCACTAACCTACAGTGACTCATCCCACTCACACAGCCGTCGCCCATATCACTGCATATGTCATGGCCACTGTACAGGATGCACTGCTTTGCATATGCATAGCTTCATTTGACACTGCTTGAACATTTAGACAAAATGTGCACTCAGATGACACACGTACTGATGATGCTGAGAGTATGGTACTAGTACGTGTGTTACAGAACCATATAGCACTCATGCAGAATTTATTGGAAACTGCACATGCACACAGTATAAGGTGTGGCCTAAGTGTAGTACATGTAGCTGGGGGGGGGGGGGTACACATGATGGATTGTGAGGCATAAAACATTAAAGCAGCAGTTGGCTTTCTGTTAGTACCACTCACAGATGCTGAAAAAAGTATTCACAACACCTATTCAGTACTGATTGGATAAGTTATGCAATAGCTGCCCAGGTAAATTAAGGGCTCCACATGGGTAAAAAATGAAGTGCGACACGGCCACTTTAAAAGTTGTAGAAGTCCGATGTGGCCTTTTATAAAAACTGTAGAAATGACGTCAAGGTCTTATAAAAAGTGACATAGCGACATAGGGAAAAAATAAAAAGTGACATGTGACATAGCATAAATTATTTGGGCCCACATTGGAGCCCTAAATTAGATCCCGGCCAGTCCAAGAGCATAAACCACCATGCCACATGCAATTCCAGATATCGTTTTATCACATGCAGGGAACATTTAGAAATTATAAAAAAAATAATAATGATCATATAATTAGTACACACATGTGTACATATATTGGGCTCTACATGGGTAAAAAACAAAGTGCGACACGGCAACTTTAAAAGTTGTAGAAGTCCAACGTGGGCTTTTATAAAAACTGTAGAAAGTGATGTCAAGGTCTTATAAAAAGTGACATGGCGACTGTGATAGGGAAAAAATAAAAAGTGACATGTGACATAGCATAAATTATTCGGACCCATGTGGAGCACTATATATGAATTGTAACCATTTTTTTTTCATCAATCAGATGCCAATTAACCAGAACTCTTTATGTTCAAACATCGCAAGAAACTCAAGACTCAAGGCTTACATGATTTCAAGGAAAGATAAAATACTGATTTTTCATCAGGGTGTTGACCCTTATAATGGGTTAATTACTGTAAATTATCTACTGATTATTGTACAAGTGAAGAAAAGGCAGGACCATAATTTTGATATGGATCGATCCTTCATGATAGAATTTTTTATTTAAAAACAAGCAGAAACAATTGAGGGAATCTAAACTAACTTCCTGATGAAAAATGTGTCATCAGCTCTATATTTTGATGCTATCCATTATTTATAACAAAAATTGACTGGATTGTATTTTTAATGTAATATTGTCATGTTCGTGTTTTAACTACAATATTGTGAATTTACTTAAAATAACAAATTACAATAACTGAACAATAAAATTAAAATCAGTAAACCCCCCAAATCAAATGGAAATTATTTTTAAACCTGTCCACCTGTGCTATCCTCCATATAGGCCTATCAGTGTGTCTAGATGCTAAACTCAGTGATTTTGTCCACGACGTTAAATTGTCTGATAAAATTATTAACATCAAGAGAATTTTTATGTTGATTAGAAACCTCAATTCGTGAACTTAAGGGGTTTTTTTCCCTATATTGGGATACTATTTTTTATACATTTGCATGGGGGAGGTTTGGGCATAAATTAGAACGTTACTTCGCACACAGAAGGTCGCTAAAAGTGTTTGACTTTGAATAAAGGATGTTTTCTTGCCATCGTGCGTGGATCAACATGGCGACCGTTTCAGTTTCATCTTCACACACCTGCTGAGTTGAATTCACTCTATTCTCAGACAAATTATTCACTAAAACCTTTGTTTAATCATTTTGGGACCGCTGATGGCAGCTCAGAACATATTACCTTGCCTCATGTTTCGATCGCCCCTCTCCTTCCAGAAATATGAGTGGCTTCTTTCGAAATTGAAGTCTTTGCTACTCTCGGTTTCTGCAAAACAAGAACAGTTTCTGTGTCACACACCGGATGTGACGTACGCAGCGGGAAACCGAAACTGACCAACCTAATTGGGTCACAAAACCTACGTCATTGGTTTCGCTTCGGATCAGCGCTTTTGACATAACTATTCACTAGGTAGCGCTCCCGTCGCGCGAAAACAGTAGGCGCTTCGTTTTCCCGCGCATTTAGAACCAGAGGCCAACATCAAAGACGACAAGCAGAATCTTTCTGTGTATGAAATCACGAGTTTAAATTAATCTCAAACTGGAGTGTAAATTGCTGGATATTTGATATATTTGATATTTATTGAGCGACGTACAGCATGCAATATACATGTGTGTTGTCCAGTACTACGAGAAATATTCTACACTATAAACCGCTACTAAATCATACCGTGAAGACT